>Ga0194133_10003412_pt1 | contig 22615 bp, 18 predicted proteins | sample TA2KigOf40mmetaG_FD_155448 | JGI IMG/M metagenome (GOLD analysis project Ga0194133, IMG submission 155448) | Freshwater microbial communities from Lake Tanganyika, Tanzania - TA2015055 Kigoma Offshore 40m | ecosystem: Environmental > Aquatic > Freshwater > Lake | place: Tanzania: Lake...
GGGTTAAAATTAACGGAGTTTTGTTTGATAGTGTGGGAGTGAAATACAAAGGTAATAGTTCATACAACGCTAATAATGATAAGAATCCGCTCCATATTGAGCTCAATCATTTCAAGTCTCAGAATTATTTGGGCTACAAAGACATAAAACTAAGCAACGGTTGGCGAGACCCCTCTTTTGTGCGAGAGGCCTTGACGTACAAAATTTTACAAAACTACATGCACGCACCAAAAGCCAATTTTGCGCAGGTTTATGTCAACGGACTTTATATCGGCTTATATACAAATACCGAAGCAGTGAACAAGGATTTTCTGGAGTCGCGGTTTCTTTCCAATGACCACACCTTTGTTTATGCAGACTTGGGAGGTTGTAATTTGGTTTTCAACGGAAATGATAGCACACAATACTACGCTCCTTACACATTGAAATCCGAATACGGCTACACCGATTTGAAAAACCTATGCGATTCATTGCAAAATAATATTGCTGGCATCGAAAATATTTTGGATGTCGATCGCGCCCTATGGATGTTTGCCATAACAAATGCATTCGTAATTCTGGACAGTTACATCGGCGGTCCTCAACATAATTTCTACTTGTACGAGGATCACAATGGAAGATTCAATTCGATTGTGTGGGACTTAAACGGAGGCTTTGGTACTTTCAGTAATTTAGGAATGGGGAATAATTTAACGCTCTCACAAAAGCAAACCCTTCCTGTTATTATTCATGAAAATGATGCGAATTGGCCCTTAATTAGACAGCTCATGGCTATTCCTATGTTCAAACGGATGTACGTTGCTCATATCAGGACGGTGGCCGATGAAATTATCTCCAACTCCTCCTATTACACCATGGCACAAGAGCTTCAAAGTGTTATCGACACAGCATACCAATCCGATGAAAATACTTTTTTTACCTATACACAGTTTTTAAATAACCTCACCAGCAATGTCCCTTCAGGTCAGAGCCCAATTCCAGGAATTACAAACTTAATGAACGCAAGAAATAGCTTCCTTTATTCAAGCGCTGAATTTCAGCAAATACAGCCGACCATTTCCAATATACAGCCATCGAACAGTTTTCCGCAAATCAATTCCTCCATTTACATCACTGCAAATGTTTCGGGTGCCACCGCAGTTTTCTGTGGACTGCGAGGCTCTGAGATGGAAAAATTTACGCGCATCCAAATGTATGACAATGGTTTAAATGGCGACGGTGCAGCAGGCGACGGTGTATACGGTGCGGCAGTATATGTTTCCTCTCCTGAAATTCAATATTATATCTACGCTGAAAACAACAATGCAGGGATATTTTCTCCACAACGTGCGGAGCATGAATGGTACACTATCGAGGTGAATTATGCCACAATTGCAAGCGGTCAACTTGTAATTAATGAATTTTCCGCGCTAAACGGCACCATTCAGGCAAACGGATTTGGAAGTTACAACGATTGGATTGAGCTCCACAACACAACAAGTACCACAATAAACTTAGATAACGTTTTTATTTCCGATGATTACACGAACCCATCTAAATGGCAATTCCCCACCGGAACAATTATTCCTCCGAGTGGCTACCTAATCGTTTGGTGTGACGATGATGTCTTTTCTGGAGAACTTCATAGTGGCTTTGGACTTTCGAGCAATGGAGAGGAGGTAATTCTTTCTTATGCCAACGGAACAATCATAGACAGTACTGCATTTCCATTACAAAGTACGGATATTTCCTATGGTCGATATCCGAACGGTACGGGTCCTTTTGTTTTTATGGAGCCAACATTCAACGCTGTAAATTTGGTTGCGGCACTCCCTAATGACCCTGAAGCCAACGGCTTTAGAATTTATCCGAATCCATTTACAACTCAGGCTACTTTGATTTCTGACAAGCCGATGAATGATGCCACCTTGACAATTTTTACTATCAGCGGACAACAGGTAAATGAAATAAAAAATATCAACGGACAAACGGTCAGTATAAAACGTGATAGCTTACCTTCTGGAATTTATTTTGTGCGGGTCAGTCAGGTTAATGGGCTAATTTCGACGGTAAAAATATGCATAACAGATTGAGAAATTTTAAGCCAAAGTTTTGAATATCAAATAAAAATAAATAGTTTTGAAGCAACATGAAACTCCAACTAGTGAAAAGTTCACTTTAGTTTGACGACGTGCAGCATTGGGAGATGTCAACCACAGTTTTTTATTCTTGAATGAAGATAATTTTACCTCACATGGAATCCCCATATAAAAAGCCGTTTTTTTATTGGCCTCAGAAATTTTCAATTCATGAAATTTACTAGTACTAATGTTGTTCCATTGAGCAAAAGTTCCAGTTGCAAATAGCAGACTGCAGATAAAAAAGGTGTATTTCATAGGATTGGGGTATAGTATCAATAAAGACAAAAACATTTGATCACAGATTTCTTGCATCTTCTACAATCCATTCTCGAATAGAACAAATTCATTAAAATAAGTTACAGATTATTCTTTTGTTAAATATGAATTGGTAAAGTAATGTTTTTTTGAGGCTAATTGGTGTAATGAAAAGTGGAAAAATTACCCTTGGAATGGTTGACACAGTATCATTCGGAATGATTGATACAATTACCTCCGGAAATACTAAATTTTGAATTCTTTGTTTATTTATTCAAGCATAGAGAATATTGATGAGTAAAAATTATTCAATCACCCTAAATTCTACTCTTCTATTTTTGGCTCTTCCCTCCTCTGTGTTATTCGACTCAATCGGTTTGCTGTATCCAAAGCCTATACTTGTTAATTGCTCTGGATAACAGCCTTGACCCAATAAAAAAGTTCTAACACTTTCAGCACGATCTTCAGATAATTTTTGATTCATTTCAAGTGTACCTTGATTATCAGTATGTCCACTTATTTCTATCTTTAAGTTATTTGATTTAATGAAGTTTGCAATACGAATTAGTTCTGGCTTGGAAGAATTTAGAAGGTTACTTTTCAATGGATCGAAGAAAATATTGTTCATTTCAATTGAGTTTCCATTTGCAATAATTTCATCTTTACTTAATACTTTTATATCATTTGTAATGTCAACAATTTTTTTTGTGTTTCTTAAATCAAGATTCCTTGATAATGGAAAGTAAACACTGTCCTCAATATAGTAACCATAATTTTTCCCTACCGGTAATACGATAAAATAAGAACCATCGTTTGGATCTGTTTTAGCTGTTCCAATAATTGTATTTGTTTCCAAGTCCTCCCATTTAATTTTTGTGCGTACTGGTTTATTGTTAGAATCAACTAATTTCCCTCTGACTTGTGCGACAATACTAGGTTTTAAAGAAGCAGGTAAATTAACAGTAACAATATCCATTTGGGCCTCTTCTCCAGTATTAATTGTTTTTGAAAAATAAGCTTTTTCTCCATTAGTTGAAATAACAAATCCCCACTCTCTTCCTGCCGTATTTATTTCTTTTCCTAAATTCTTAGGAGCACTCCAACAATTCCAGCACGAATCTGCTAAACGAGTTGACATAAAGACATCTAATGATCCCATACCACCATGCCCCGATGAGGAAAAGTATAATGTTTTCATATCAGGATGTAAAAACGGGCTTCGATCACAATAAATTGTATTAATTGTTGACCCTAAATTTTGAGGTTCGCTCCACTGGTCATAAGCATTTTTTTCTGAAATATAAATATCGGATGCATGACTGTTTTCACCGTGATAATTCTCAACTTCACCTGTTTCCTTAACATAATAATTGTAATTTTCAGAACGAATAGCTGAGAAAAGTAGTACATTTCTATCACTTGAAATCTGTGCATCAGCCTGCCAAACTCCTGAATTTATAGCTGATTCAATTTTAACAGGTTCTCCCCACCCACCCCAATCTAAATTTGTGACAAATATTTCACCATTTCGAAACATTAGCATTGTCGTATTATCCGCAGAAATACTTAAAGGTGCATCATTCGAACTGTATTCAGAAAGTTCATTAACTATCTCTGATTTAGACCAAATACCATTCTTTTTAGTTGAAATAAAAATATCCTCACCACCGGAATTATCATCTCTTTTTTTACCGCAAAAATACAGTGATTTATCATCTGCAGAAATAACTGGGATATATTCTGATCCTTTTGATGAGTTAACTTGATTACCAATGTTTTGAACTAAAATCGAATTATCAGAATTTGTATTTAATAAACGATAAAGGTTATTGAATTTTTTAGGTCTAGAATCAAAATAAGGCTTGAATTTGTTCATTATTGAAATACAAGTCTTCCAATCTTTTTTTGCTATGTGTGGAGATAATAATACTTGTATGGTTAAAAACGCTCTTTCACGAGGGGCAGCTGACATTATGTAATTTTCATAATCCTCAACTAAATAATCTTGAAACCCCGAGTGAAGATATAGGTTATCTGCAGTTTGTGCTAACAAGTAATCTCCGTTTTTCTTTTCTGAAAAATATGGATCATAGTACTTTCTGAAGAACAAATCTAATGTTGCCGTTTCATTATCATCGGTAAATATTTCATAAAATTGTTCAGTTGCTATTTTTTTTCTAGAACCAGTGAAATTTTGATAACAATATTCAGCTGTTTTTACGTCCATTAATTCTTTACTCAATGACAATAAGCTATCTTGAACAATTGAAACATTTTTATTATCCGGATAATTCTCTAAAAAATATTTATAAAGATCTATATTACTTCCTGTTATAACTTCATCGTATATAATATCATCATACTTAGATTTTGCTTGGGCATATTGCTTACTTTTCGGATATTTATTCATGAATAATTTATATGCGTTCATGGTATTAATAGATGATGTTAATTCATAAGCTATAGTATGAATTCGATTATTTGCCTCATTAACTAATTTTGAGGATGGATAGGTTTTAATATAATGTTCATAAGATTCAATAGTATTGACAGATTTTACCTGATCAAACGCAAGTTCATGTATCCTTTCAGTTGCTTTTGATGTTTCACTGGCGCTTGGGTACTTTTTTATGAAATTTTCATAAGAAAACAGGGTGTTTTGAATTTCTGCTTGTTCATAGGCTCTTTCATTTCTTAGTTTAACAACATCATTATTAAATTCAGATTTTGGATATTTTGTCAGAAAAGAATTATAAGAATCTTCGGTATTTATATTTCTTACTTCATTGAAATAAATTGAATCCCTATAGCGTTTCATGCGAGTTATTAATATCGCATCAGCATTACTAAATTCATCGATGTACTCTTGTGCTCTAGCTTCACTTCCAAGTTTGCTATAATCATTGAATCCTTGAGAATAAATTTGTTTTTCCAATACATAAATAGAAGATGAATTAATTCCCTTTTTTGCAAGTTTTTCTTTAGCATCAGAATCTTGTTTTGAAAAAGAAGTTTTAGATTTTAAAATTTCTTTTTGAGCTTCTAGTATATTGTAATTAGCATATTTTCTGCTACTTTTTAAATGAGCATTAAAAAATAATAACTCTACATTGTCTGGTTTTTTCTTAAGTTTCTTACTTATTTTTTTTTCAACCTTAGCATATTTTTCCTTTTGAATTAATTTCAAATAATTTGTGCTACATGAGCTGAATATTATCGGGAATAAAAGAAGAATTAAATAAAAATGTTTCATTTTGGATAACTATAAATTTTAATTAAAAATACCTAACGTTAGAATATAAATAGAGACAGACATAATTAAAGCAAGGACAAATAAAAGAACCACCAAATTAAAATAACTTTTTTTAGGACTGATATTAACTTTATTGGTAAGATCATCATAACGAATTCCTAAGACTTGTTCTGTCCAATTTAAAGACTGATCATCACCTAAGAATACACGGTCGTGAAATTTTAATTTAATATCTGAAGTTATTTTTTCACCATTCACAAAAGTTCCATATGGCGTTGACAAATCAGATAAAAAACACTCGCCATTTTCATTTCTGAAGATTTGTGCATGAAACCTCGAAACTGTAATATGAGGAACCACAATATCATTTTCCTCATCTCTGCCAATAAGAAAAATTTTTGCCTCCACAGTTACTTAATTTTTATTGAATCTTTGCTCTTTAATGACCAATAAATACCAATAAAAAAGATCAATGAAATAATTGAAACGGCTATGAAGTCTATTTTAAGGGTGGAAAACAAATTTGGAAAGAAATCTTCATATGAGCTATGGAAATTTTCTTTTAGTCTGGAAACTGCATTTGTTGTAGCAAAAACATCTATATTATCAGGTGAAGTTTTTTCGACCATTACATCCATTCCTAAAGTATCTTTAGAACCTTTACATTGTTCCTTTATAAATTCCTCCATATATGTATCGGTAATTTCCTTGTTACCTGCATTCTTATCGACAATTATATGATGTGGTAATTCTGCTGTTTCTTGTAGGTTTGCAAACCCTTCTGTTCCCCATCTTGAAATAGTTATATAGCTAAGAACCTCGACAACACTACTTGATATTTTTGACAAAACACCACCTAGTAAAATTTGTGGAATCAAGGTTATAGGTACCAAAGTCATAACTTTCTCCGTTGTATTTACTACTGCCGATAAAAATAAGCCCATCAAAGTAGCTGAAACTGAAAGAAATATCATCCAAGCACAAGTCAGGACAGGATCGTTCCATACAACTTCGGCACCGCCGGAAAACTTGGCGTAAAGTATCGTTATAAAAATAATTGCCTGAACTGTTGCAAAAGTTCCAAGCACTGTTATTTTGGAAAAAATATAGATAAAGATATCTTGGTTAAACATCCTTTCACGTTTATAAATTGGGAATTCACCTACGATTTCACGTGCTGCATTATTAGCACCAAACCATATTGCTGAGACAGCAATAAGAAAGGGAACTGCAAGTTCAATATGATCAAAAATAACTATGACTAATAGAGCAATAATCGGTGCTTGGCCAATCATGAAAAGTGAATTTACTTTATCATTTAATTTAATATTAAAGTAGCGCGTTGTTAGCCAATAGAATTGCTTTAAATAATTTATTTTAGACGTGCTTTTAATCTGTTGTGGAGGCATTGGCGCCTGAGCGCTTGGAGGGTTTTGTCTTTTATATAAATCAATCCAAGGACCCGCATTTTCTTTTACTAATTCGGCATAAACCTTTGTGACTCTTTCCTGCTTGAAATGTGAAATATAACCCGTTGTTGTTCCGTAATAAACCAAATGCCCTCCTTCTGCCATAAAAATAACGGAATCCATATAGTCCAAGTCCTCAGGCTTATGAGTAACCATGATAACTGTTGTGCCATTTTCAGCTAATTTGCGTAAACAACCCAAAAAATCTTCGATTGTCTGCGGATCCAAAGGAGAAGTTGGTTCATCTAAAAACAACACGAGTGGATCGGTTAGAAGTTCAACTGCAATGGAGACTCTTTTTCGTTGTCCACCACTAATCCCACTTACTAAATTATTCTTTATGTGTGTTATATTCAAGGAAGCCAATACTTCGTCAATTTTTTGGTCAATCTCCGCATTAGTAGCATCACTAAGTCTTAGTTTAGCTGCATAATAAAGTGATTTATAAACACTTAATTCTCTGTGAACAATATCGTCTTGTGGAACATATCCAATGTGTGTTTTAATGTAGTCGTAATTTTCATTCAACTCTAGACCACAAATGGTTACTCTTCCCTGAGATGCAGGAGAATCGCCATTCAGAGCTTTCAAAAGAGTAGATTTACCGCATCCTGAAGGTCCCATAACTGCTAAAAGAGATTTTGATGGGATTTCTATTGATGTTTCATGTAAACCAATATATCCATTGGAATATTTCTTAACAATTTTTTCAGCTTTAATAGCAGCTTCTTTTGATAAATCTTTAGCGCCTTCTTTTAGTGAGATCTTGAAACGGCCAATTATAATAATATCATTCGTCCCTACTTTAACTCCGCTACTTGAAATTTTTCTACCATTGACATAGGTGCCATTAAGAGAACCAAGATCCTTAATTAGATAATTATTGTCAGAAACCTTCTCAATAATAGCATGAGAGCGGCTAACGGATGGATTTGCTATTACAACATCACAATTTGGATTTCTACCAATAACAATTTGTTTCTTTGATTTAAGCTTGTCTAATATGTTTGCCGAACTGATTGTATCTCTTCCTTCATATTCATTTCCACCTTGATTTATCGGCATATTTGAAGGTGCTCCATAGGCTTCAGGATTAAATACTAATCGAACTCCTTGACCTTGGGCAAATTCTATAGTATCTGATGCTGAAACTGGAATTTTTACGTTTGAATCAATTCTTCTACCGTTAACAAAAGTTCCATTTGTACTACCTAAATCTATAATAAATAAACTACCATGTTGATCAATATGCAGTTTAGCATGGGTCTTGGAAATGAAATTATTAGAAATAACAACCTCATTATCTTGAGATTTTCCAACCCGAATTTCAATAATTTCATTACCTGGGCGGATTTCAATTTTTTTAAGTAAAGCGTTATTTGATACAAATCCTAATTTCATACCTATTCTTTTATAATTTCTACATCCTGTGTAAAAGGATTGACTTTAATATGTTGTATTATTGGAACCTTTAAAGAGGCATTATTGATTTCAACTGTCAGAAAGCCCTTTAAAAAGTAATGGAAAAAAGTTGTTGCAGAAGTTATTGTGCCTAATGTTGAAAGTTTAAGTTCGGCCTGGATAACTGCCGTACTATCCTTTTCTAATTTAGTTTCATTCTTTTCTTGGCAAATTCCAATATCATTTTTAAAATATCGATCCTTGTAAATTTTAAGATTTAAATCTTTAATATTCATTGGAATTGACAACGTGTTGGTAACATTCATTTTCAAATCAATTTTAATTGTGCTAGGTGTAATTGATTTTATTTTCTTTGAAAGATCCAACCCGTCATTACCTAGGAATTTGTCATAGATTTTATCCAAAATATCCTTTGTTTTCAACCAATATTCAATGTCTTCCTTTTTGTGTAAATCAAACATAGTGAAATCACCTTCGAACTTACCAGTTACCAGTATAGAGTCCTGCATAAGGAGTTCATCACCAAACTTTTCAAGAATTTTTAATGAAAAATTTATATCGAATGGAACAGTTGTAGATTTTCTTGCCTTGAGCATTACTTTTTCATCTGAAGTTCCGTCAGCTAATTCTACCTCTTTGTAAAAAAGTTTGATTTTTAAATTTTTACATTGAAATGATGCGTGTTTAGGATTGTAAATTCTAACATCTACTAATGCTTGAATTCCATCATCATCCATTCCTTTAATTTGAATACTATCTATACCCTCAACTCTTGGTTTTTGGCAAGAAGAAAAAGAAATACTTATTACAAAAAATAAAAGAAGTAAACCAAATTGTTTTATGTTTTGCATAGCTATCTACTGACATTTCTTATTGTAATTTGTCTTCAGATGCTCTTTTGAACATTTCGCTCGATCGCCAGAATAAGGATGTGATGAAAACATATCAATAACACTTTTTTCACCATTTGATTCGTTCATGCGCTCCCAAAGTTTTACATTTTGACAAGCGTCATAACCAGCAGAATGTGCTAAATCAATACCAAATAAATCACAATGACCTTCGTTTTTTTGATTAAATGGACTTGTTAAAATTGAGCCTACTGCAGCAGCCATATCCCCAAATCCAGCACCTAAAATAGATGTGGCTGTTTTATGTCTTTTCAACTTTTGATTAATATGACCCAGTTCATTATGGCAAATTTCATGACCAATGATGCATGCAATTTCATCCTCAGTTTTACAGAAATTATAGATGCCAGTAGTTACAAAAATTCTTGCCCCCGCAGTAAAAGCATTTATCTCGTCCGTTTCAATGATATATATTTTATACTTATATCTGTATTTTCCAAAATGTTCATGCGATGTTGGATTAGAGAATTTGGATATTTGTCCAATCAATTTATTCATTATTGAATTAACTTTATCGTAGTCGGCGCCTGAAGTTCTAAGCGTATATTTTTCACGCATATCATCAAAAACTGCTTGACCAACTTCTAGTTCCTCATCTAAGGTTACGCTTACTCCATTTGATAATCCTGAAAAAATTCCTTCCTCAATAGCTCCTACTGGATCCAGAGCTGAAGAAAAGCAACTTAAATCATGGTTCGTTTTTTTCTGACCAAAAACGGTAAAAGCTGTTGCAAAGGCAACTAATAAAAGTGTTTTTTTCATTTTTAATTATTTATTTTACATTTAACATTATAGTTTATATCCATATGCCTTTCAGCGCAATATTGCCTTTTGTCGTTATAAGGGTGAGTTCTTTGAAATTTATCCCACATATCCCTTTCTTCTTTTCCATTTTCTAGGCTCATGCGATGCCAAATTTCAGCTGCAGCACAACCTTGAAATCCGGCTGCAACGGCCAAATCTATTCCGTTTAAATCACAATACGTTTCTTTTTTTTGTCCAAAAGATTTAGTCACAGACGTATAAATATCAGCACCTGGACCTAATAAACGATATTTTTTTATACTCTCATTAATATGACCTAACTCGTTATGATAAATTTCATGAGCGATAATACATGCTAACTCATCGGAGGTTTTGGTAAAATCATAAATTGTAGTTGTTACAAAAATCTGCCCCCCAACGGTGTAAGCATTCCAGACATCAGAATCAATTAAATGTATTTGGTAATTAAATCCTCTTGGATTATCTAATTGATTGACTAATAATTTTAAAATATTCTTCAAATTTTCATATTTCTTACCAGATTCAATGAACTTATATTTATTTCGTTCGTCTGCTAATAAATTTTTACCTTCTTTCTCCTCCTCTTCGAGTGTTACTTCACCTCCAAGTAGATCAACCGCTTGTTTATCAACTTCTTCGCCCATTAATATGACATCAGTAGTGCCCATATCTCCTTCCTCTCGTAAACAGGAGGCATCTATTTTAGACTTTTTTCGATTATTTTTTGGTCTTGCTGTTTCAGATTCTTCTTTGGATGAACTATTTGAATCAGTCTTTGAATTTTTCTTATCCTCTACGTGTACATTTACTTCTCTGTTATCCAATGGCTTATCCTCATCTACAATCAGTATTTCATCTTTTTTACTTTTCTTCTTATCATCCGCAACATTGTCTTCGGCAGACATACCATTAATGTACACTACAGCTAAAATCGTTGATGCTGCAATAATTAGATACGGAATAAGACTTTTTGAATTAGTTTTTGGAATGGTTACAATTGCAGGCTCAGAGGAAGGAGTTACACCATAGGGAATATACGATAACCAATTAACTTCAATCTTATCACCAACTATTAATCTGTCCCCATTAAATAATTGCTCAGAATCATAAACTCTGCGTCCATTGATGTATGTTCCATTTTTAGATTTGAGATCCGTTATAAAAACATTTCCATCTAAATCAATAAACAATTCTGCATGTTTGCGCGAAATAGAATCGTGATTTAAAACTAAGTCACAACGTGTATCCCTGCCTATAAGTATCTTTTGGTAATTCATCAGTTGAGAAATTGTAATAGGTCTATTGTAAACTCTTCACATGACTGATATCTATCTTCAGGTTCTTTTGCTGTAGCTTTTTGTAAAATTCGATTAACTTCTTCTTCGTGTTGATGATCAATTTGATTGGGTGAAATATACGTTGGTATTGGTTCTGTTCGAATTAATTCAAAAAGTTCTTCTCTACTCACATTTCCATCAAAGGGCAAAGAACCCGTTAACAGTTCATAAATTGTAATACCAATGGAATAAATATCTGTGCGATAATCAATGTCATCTCCGTTGATTTGCTCTGGACTCATGTAGTAGGGACTCCCCATTATTTCTGCTCCTGCGCTTTTCTTTCCTTCGGAGGAAATACCAAAATCAATCAATTTTATTTCGCTATCATCTGTGAGCATGATGTTGGAAGGCTTAATATCGAGGTGAACAATATCTTGATCGTGAGCAAAACCTAAAGCAGCCATGGTTTCCATCATGAATAATGACACATTGCTTAAGGGCATTGGACCGCTAATTTCTTTTACGTATTCTCTCAAATTCTTTCCTTCTATATATTCCATTACCAGATATCCGGTATCAGGAAGTAAAATAAAATCTTTCAAGCGAACGATATTGGGATGATCAAGTTCCAAATAGCGGTTTGCCTCTCTCCTGAAATTTTGCAACATCATTTGATTGGCAAAAAAAGCCGAATTCAACTCCTTGATTGCCACGGGTTGACCATTGTGCATATCAACCCCCTTGTAAATGACAGCAGTACCCCCTGCATTTAAATGCTCCACAATCTCAAAATGATTGATCTTTTTTTGCATTAGTAATATGGGGGATTAAGGTTTATTTTGGGCAATCGCAGGTGTAGGTTATACCTAATCTAATTACTTTTTCGCCTTTTTCATTGCTCGTTATCCTAGGATTCCAATCATCTTCATTAATATTAGCGTTGCAATGTTTTTTTGCCATGTCTACAAGTTTATCGTATGTGTCTCCCTTAATCGCTCTGCGGGAAAAAGGTGGTTTACCACCTTGAGTTTTCACAGGCTCGGTTTTCACAGGCTCGGTTTTCACAGGCTCGGTTTTCACTGGTTCGGTTTTCACTGGTTCGGTTTTCAAAGTCTTTCCAGTTTCTCCAGACCCTGGATTAGTATCTTTTCCAGCTTTTTCTACTTTAGTAATTAATTTATCGTTAAATGAAAGAGTATATTTTTCATTTTCTATTGTATATTCAGCTTCACATTTTTCACATGAATATTCTGTGCCTTTATTTACTTCCTTGATAAACTCATCCATTTCCTCCTTACTTTTCTTTTTCAATTCTTCAGAAGTAATAGTTAACGTTTGTTTATCGTCCCCTCCAGTATTACCATTTCCAATATCTTTCTCATCTTTATTGAAAAATAAGAAATATACAGCTACACCTATGACCAATGAAGCAGCCAAGCCAATCCAAAGCATTTTACTTTTCGGTTTTTCAACAGGGTAATCTTCTTCAACCTCACTCGCTCCTTGCATAGCATTGGTAGTTTCAAAATCGGGATTTCTAGGTTTGTTGCGTTTTGGTCCAACATCTTTGAAGCTTGAGGTAGGATTGGTACTTTCTGTAATTTTAATGAGAATATTGGTGATATTATCCGTTCCACCGTTTTCCATTGCCACGTTGTACAAATTCTCTACAGAAGCCTCGATGTTATCGCCATCAATCAACTCCTCCATATCGCGATCGACAACCATTCCGCATTGACCATCTGAACATAATAAGAATAAATCGCCTTTCTTCGCCTTGATAGGTTGTTGACAAATGGTAGGTTTCACTTCTTCGCTATGTCCTAGGGCTTTTAAAATTTGATTCTTTTGTGGGTGACTCTCTGCTTCCTCGTCCTGGATAATCCCTTGATCAACCAATTGTTGAACATAGGAATGATCCTTCGTAAGGCGGCTAAGCTGCCCCCTACTCTTGATGTAAATACGTGAGTCTCCTACATGGCCAATAAAGATATCTTCATCACGAACTAATAAAATAACTCCGGTAGTACCCATTCCTTTCAAAGAAGGGTCTTCTAAGGTTTTGGCAAATATTTGGGTATTTGCAAACTGAAAAGCATCGTCTAATGCTACAAATGGATTTTCATGGAATTCTAACTTAAAATAATCCTTGATACTTTTAACCGCTATTGAGGAAGCCATTGCTCCACCTACGTGCCCGCCCATTCCATCGCATACAACGAAAACGGATCCATTAATCGTATCAAGCTCAACGCCTAAGCTATCTTCGTTTGCTTGACGAACTGCACCTTTATCAGTATGGTCTTTATAAGTAAATTTCATAATTCAATTTATTATATGTAAAAATTAACGGTCACATCTCCCACGTGAATCAAATCACCATGATTCAATTGAGCTTCTGTCACCTTATAACTATTTAAAAACGTCCCATTCGTACTATTTAAGTCGCGTAGGTAGTATTTATAATCTTTAAAATAGATTGTGAAGTGCCTTTTAGAAACCGTAGGGTGTTCTAGTGCAAAATCTACTTGGGTTTTATCTCTACCAAAAATCGTGTCTGGTACATGAAGTTCATATCTTCCTGATCCATTTGGTCCAGTAAATTCAATCCATGGAAAATTGCCTTTCTCTCGCATCTGAGCAATTAACATTTCTCGATTTGCCGCATCAGCCGACTTTCTTTTCAAAGCATCTTCCTCTTGCCTTCTGCGCTGTTCTTCTTGCATTCGCTTACGCTCTTGCTCTTGAATTTGTTGTTGCATGCGCTGCTGAATCTCTTCTTCTCGTCGACGCCCTTCTTCCTCATCCATTTGTCGTTTTCGTTCTAACTCTTGAATGGCAAGGTCATTTTCCCGTTTCACACGTTCAATTTCAGCTTGCTTCTTTTTATTATTTGTTTGAAAAACATAAATTGCTAAGACAATTAAAATCACAGCCAGTAAAATCCATAAGATGTTCGCTTGAATGTTCTCAAGAAGTGATTTTTTAGGGATATTCAACGTAAAATCAGATTTCATTTCTTCGCACTCAATCTTTATGTTTTTGGAAGATCCGTCTTTGTTTTCAATAGTAGATTCATACGAAACCTTATATTCAACTCCCGCATGTCGTTTGTTAAAATCATTAATAAATTCGACTAATTTAACCGCAGCACTGTCTGCGGTATTTTTATCATTTCTATAGTATTTACCATATGTTCTCTCACACAATCCCTCAATAAAATCTAATCTTCCCGCTTTATTATAAGTGATAGCATAGGTAGCAATATTGTTTTTTTCAGCTACTACTTGTGGTTCTTCTTCAGCAACCACTGAGCAGACTTTATCATCGGCCATAATAAATACGCCACGTGCAAATTTGTTATTCGTTTTGGAAACTAATAATTCCATTGCCTCTCGTGCTGCATGTCGTATAAGATGTCTTCACATGGAGTTGCATTCAGATGAACTACTAGAAGCATAATCAGTATATCCTGGTTTTAAATCATCAACCATTTTTTTCAAGACCTCTTTGTCGTCTGAAAATTTCCAAGATTCGGGGAACAAAAATTTATTATTCCTTTGGTTGTTAAAATAAAATACAGTAACCTGATCACCTTTTTTAATATCGGCCTTATCAATAGCAGCTTTTAATACTCCTTTATGCCATTGAAATTGCATAGGATCTAAAGGATTGTGTAATAGTATGAAAACTAATGCTTTATTGGGGGCTACTGAATCTGATTTCTCAAAACTTGAAGGAACATTTATTTTTACCTTCTTGCCATTTTCAACAAAATAAACATCTTTACCTTTAATCCCTTCCGGATTACGAACCCAGAGCTTACCATCAACAGCAGGCCATTTGGATGTATTAATATCCTTGAATGAAATTTTTGGACTTTGAGACAAAGTAAAAAACGCTACAAACAGCATTAAGAAAGCTGAAATAAAATTTTTCATAAAAATGATATTTATAGTTTTTAAACAGCTGACTTAAAGCGGAATATGCTATTCCCAAGTCTCAATTCGTCACCATCATTCAAATCGTAAGCCTCTTCAACTTCTAATTCCTCTCCGTTAATGAAAGTTCCATTAGCGGTCATTTTGTCCTTAATTTTAAATTTACCCTTTCTGTATAAAATGGTAGCATGTTCGGAGGAAATCGTAGGATCTTTTGAGATAATAATGGTATTTGTTGCATCTCGACCTATTAAATTAGTTCCTTCATAGATTCTCCAATCAATTCCCATTGGATCTAAGGTATATGATATTAACCAACCTACAATTTTACGAGTTGCTCTTGGAGCTGCAGAACTAGGAGATTTAGTACCACTTTCAGCTCCATCAGTTGTTGCAGGCTCCTCAATTCCCCCAATGAAAGTTCGATCTAAATTTCTTTTTGGAGCCGAAGACGGTGAAGAAACTTTATTATTTCCAACTAAATGTGTTTCTGCCGGATTCTGAGCCGCAGGTCCCCCTCCAAATACTTGTGTCTTATCTCCTCCACCAGCAGAACCAGCGCCTCCAGCGAAAGTTTCAGTGCGGTCATTTGTTGTAACTTCTGTACAGGTAAATTCAGCACCACCGGCACCACCTACCATTGTTTTATTTATGTCACCACCACCAGCCGCGGGTGCAGAACCACCGCCATTACCTGATGGACAATACGGACAAGTAGACAAATTTTCCTTGAAAAAGTGTCCATTATTACATTTTTTAAAACCTTTCATTTTTCTTCCTTTAAATATTAATTTAATTTTTTATTTTCTAAACAAAATCACATTTAACCCCCATGCTGCTTCACTTACATCTCTAATTAAATATTCAATTGTTTTAGCATTTTCTTCTAAAGTTGAAATTCCTAACTTATCTGAAAAATCTAATCCAAGCCTATTGCTTACAATTGCAAAATTGCAACTTTTAACCTGATTAGGCTTTGGATAATATGTAGCCCCTTTTCTAAATCCTCCTGGCAAAAGCCCCATTTCATAATAGTCTTTTCCAGGTTTGTTCCATTTATAAGGAGTTACGTCAATTTTAGCCTTGTCAGCTGCTAAAGCATCAAAAGCGGTTAAACCTTTTGAATTTAACAAACCATTTATTTTTGCTATATCATCTACATCAGGAAGTCTCCAATATTCACTTTCAGATAATTTCATCATCAATTCCTTAATTGCCCAAACATTTAATAATACACCTAATTTTCTTTTACCATCAAGCTCGTGAGCAGTCCATGCAGGAATATTTTCTTTATGAAATTTTTCCCAATCCTCATCATCTGACACTTCTTTAATTCCGGGAACCAATTCAGCAACGATCTCTTTACTTAATGGCTTTTGGGCAAAACCTAATCCACTGATAACTGAATATTTCAATTCTGATAAAATTTGGTCAGTCTCATTTAGTTTGATTTCTTTTAATTCTCCTTTTGTATTTTCAAGTGAATCTTCCAAATTCTTCATTTCTCCCTCATAAAATCTTTCTAATTTTCTTATGTATTCATTCATTACATTTTCAGAAAAATACTTTGCACCATCATACTTCTCGCATTCTTTATCCTTTTTTTTCTTAAGATCTCTATATTCAGAAATACTAAGTTTTTCAGATTTTATTTTAAAGTGATAACCGTTATCTGGTGGAGAAGGCTTTTGCGCAAGAACTATATTAAAACAAAAAGCAACAAACAACACTGAAACTAAACCATTTTTTTTCATATTTCTAATTTAAAATTTACTATTAACAATTTTCAACTTGGTAGCCAGTTGGACAAGGATCAAAAAAATCATGTTGCCCGTCTCCATCTTTGTCCATTGATGAAAAAGAAAATAAGGTGACGCAACAACCAATAATTAGCGCTGAAATTAGCACAGGTTTAAAGGTAAAAGAAGCATTCTTCTTCGTTAGGATAAAAGTAACCACCAAACCAATTAAACCAATAATATTAATATAAAACATATTCATTTCTCCAATAACTCCAACTCCAGATGGAATCATACTAAGTAATGCTGATACACTCATCAATCCAATAAACAATGTGTTTTTAGAACCTGGATTTTCAAGTTCATCTATGATACCAACACCTGAGCCGCCTGAAAATTCATCAATCTTTAAGTCTGAATTATCCATGTACTCGATAAATTCATTGCATGTTTGAAAACGGTCGTCTGGATTCTTAGCTAAAGCTTTCATAAGAATTTGAACCATTCTTTCAGAAATACCTGGGTAATGTGTGCGAGGATCAGGTAAGTCATCACGCACAATGCTTGAATATACTTCATAATCCGTTGAGAATTGGGAATAAGGATTAACGCCGGTAAGTAATTGGTAAAAAGTAACCCCTAATGAATAAATGTCGCTTCGTGTATCCACAGGTTTTCCTTGAACTTGTTCGGGCGACATGTAAAAAACAGTTCCCATTTGAGTACCTGTTTTAGTCATAGAGTTTGTTTTTGTTAAATCCTTTGCAATTCCGAAATCTAAGACTTTTACTAACTCATTTTCATCATCATACAAAAGATTTGAAGGCTTAATGTCTCGATGAACAATTCCTTTTTTGTGAACATAATCATATGCCTTAAGAATTTGTTTGATTATAGGAATTGCTCTTTCTTCGGACAATAGACCTACTTTTTGAATCAAATATTCATCCAGTGGATCACCCGTAAAATATTCCATAATTACATAGGGACCAAAATCATTCTCTCCGTAGTTGTAGATTCGAACAATGTTTTCATGATTAAACTTAGTCATTGTTTCAGCCTCATCTTTGAATCGCTTAACAATTTCCTCATTACGAATGTATTCTGGCTTAAGTATTTTAATGGCTGCACTTTTAGAAATACTCACATGTTTTGCTAAAAAAACACTTCCCATCCCTCCTTCACCAATTGAAGATTTAATTTCAAATTGATCTATGACTGTGCCTATCATTTATGGATTAACTCAACAAAAATTTATAATTTAAAAAAGAATAATGTAAACCTTTACAACTTTTTGTCGTAAATATAAACTATGCTTTTTAAAAAAACAATTTTTTTCATCTATTTATCTACAATTATTGTCGTTATTATTTTTTTAGGCATACTCATAAGGCGATTAGCAGAGGTTCAAAAAACGCTTAATGATATTTCTAAGGAAGCAAATCAGATAACCAACACATCTATTACACAAGACATTCCATTCAATAGTTCTATTGATGTAGATCAACCCGTGGATGTAGTAAAGAATTTAAGTGCGCGTGTACTATTCAATTTGAAAAAGAGTATATCGATCAATGACAGCATTAAATTTACTAAAACTATAAATGTACCTGTTAATTTGGTCATAGATACTACAATATCTCTCAGTAAAAGAAACTTATTTATTGATAAAGAAGGAACTAAAATTGGGATATTTAACTCAAGTATTCCTGTAGATACCAATATAACAATAAACATAAATGGACTCAGAAAAATCAAAGTTCCTATCAAGACAGTTATACCTTTAGATTCGATTTTTTTATCAGCTAATTTAAATGATGATTTTTCAGTAAGTGGGAAAATTCCAGTTAAAATAGAAGTAAATAAAGTAATACCCGTTGTAATTGATGAATGGGTTCAAATTCGAGATCTCAAAGTAGATGTTGATTTTCCAATAGATGAATTAGTTAGCATTCGGTTGAATGAGCCCATTCAAATAAAAACTAAAATTCCTGTCAATAAAAAAGTGCCAGTGGATATAAAAATTTCTGAAACTGGATTATCTAAACCTTTGAAAACAATCTCCCTTAAATTGGATAAATTAGGAAATCTTATTTCTCCCTTTGAATAGCTTTTTTTAAGGCGTTGATATCAATTTCAGCATCATCTTTACCAAGGAAGTTGTACCAAATATTTCCATTATTTAAGAAGTAAACAGAAGGCTTCTTAAGTAGTTTCTTTGTAAACACGAATTCTTTGCTCTGTTCATCAGTTATTACAGAAAACAATGTTTTGTAGCCAGTCATCTCCCAAAAATCAGGAATTTTATCTGGTTGTTTGTTAGAAAAAACTATATGTACAGTAGGAAAACCTTTAGTTGCTGATAACTGTTTTAATTTTTTGTGGGTTAAAATACAGTGTGAACAAGTAGGATCATAATAACAAAGTATTTTTCTTCCTGAGTCTATTCCAGGAACCAATTTATTAAATGGTGAAACTACAGAAGTCGGACCTTTCGTTTCGATAACAATTCCCGGATTGTCATTTTTAACAGAATCAACCGAATTTCCTGATTTTGGAAGACGAATTGAATAGGTTGAACTATACTCATTTTCATCGAGTTTATTATTCAAATTTAAATCCAAGCCAATATGAACTGAATTATCTACTTCGGACGTATCCAATAGCACATTAGCGCTTGAGAATGAACTAACAGTATTATTCGTTACTGATATTTTCTGTGGTGTAATTAGAGAAATTATCGATAATGAAAACAAGAAAATGGAAGAATATTGAAAAAATGAAAACTTTGATTCTTCATTATTTGATGATTTCAATATTCCGAGAATTAATCCTATTGTTAAAATATTTTTGACTAAAGCTTGAAGAGGTGTCATTTCAATTAACTGACCGAAACAACCACAGTTTCCTTTTTCGCTATTAATTACCTGAATTAATAAATGAATACAAAAAATAGCGAGTAGAGAAATGGCAGCATACCCTATGATTTTTTTGTTCTTTTTTGGCCAGAGAAAAGCAATCACAAAAAATGATTCCAATGCAAGGAGAGATCTTGAGAAAATTGAAATAAAATCAGAAGAAATCCAAGCAGGTAAAACTGGCATTAAATAATCGTTTTCAAAAATCTCGATTCCATTTGCAGGAGTTGGATATAATTTACCAATAACAGAAAGCAAAAACACCCCTGAAAGAAGTATCCATCCCAAATAAAGGATAAAAGGTTTTTTTAAAATTTCAAGCATTATTGATTAGTTCGTGAAATTTATTTGACCATCAAAATAGAGCTCGTGAACCTCGTCGTCTCCCTCAACAAAAAATGTGATAACCTTTGAAAACTTTCCGTCAGTTTTTTTCAGTTTTTCTATTTCTGTTTTCCCATCAGACTTTGAAGGATCAATTGTATAAACATAGGTTACATAGAAATCTTTCTGTTCCGTGGTTATTCTACTCTGGGGAATAATCATTTCAGAGCAGTTACATGGTAATTCAAAATTATCCTTACTAATATTGACTGCTACTTTCCCTAAATTTCTTAGTGCATAATTACCTTTTAATTCCAATTTTGTTTTACCGTCCCAATTTCTTGTTTCTACAATTACTTCAGGTTGAGTAAAAACTATTTTAACCTGCTGAGCATTTAGTGAAATAACAGCAAATAAAATAAAAAGAGAAGATAGGATTGTTTTTTTCATGATTATTATTTTTTAATTAGTTTAAAAATGAATGCACGTTTATTTTTTTGCTCGACGTTTACAAAATACATACCATCTTGTAGATAGCTTGTTTCAATTTGGTTAGTCGATGGTGAAATTGTGGTGTTGACTACAAGCGATCCAACACTATTGTATATTTTTACTTCACTTTCTTTCGTAATGTTACCAAATATTAAATTTTCTGAAAAAGGATTAGGATAAACAAAAACAGAATTTTCCTTCAAGGCATCTACACCTAAAAATCCTGGTTTATTATAATACGATCGTGTGAGGCATTGATTGACATCTCCATATTCCACCCAGTAATCGTAATTCAATGTATCGATGCTTACATAAGATGCATAGGGATTCCCTGTTGAAACAATGTCATAAGCAGCATATTCATTTTTTAAAGAATACCCCCAAGTATAAATGCTATAATTAGTTTGATTCAAACCTAATAGATTGAAATCGGCATCAATCAATAGTACTTCTTGGGTTGTAGGTGCTGAATTCGTTGAAAAAGTTGGAAAAAGGGTATCATTTGCCGAACATCCTGTTGAAGGATTGGTTATCTCTAAGACCAAATAAGGGTTTAGATTAGTATTGTCCCAATTCACATAAACTGCATTTGAAGATGCATATCCTTGAATTGACCCGCCAACAACTTCCCAGGAAACATAACAGTCTTCGCAATCATTTTGATATAAATTCCAAGACGAATTTTGGCAAATATCTAAAATTGGTCCAGATGTATTACCCAAATCAGGAGAAATCGTAATTGTCATTTGATTATCTGCTGCTACACAAGGTCCATCAGGGTCATTTGTTGTCAAAGTTAAAACAACGAAACCAGCTTCAACTTCATCAGAACTTGGTAAATAGGAAGCATTTAAATCTGAATTATTCGGATTAAAAATTCCATTTCCACCTTCCCAAATAGCAGTAGTAGCCTCACCTCCAATTTCACCATTTAATGAGACTGTACTACCAATACAAGCAACCTGATCGTTTCCAGCGTTTGACGTAGCTAAGTCATTTACAGTTACAATAACTTGATCAGTATTAGTACAGCCTGTTGAACTGTTTGTTCCAGTAACCGTGTATGTTGCTGTTGAACTTGGTACAAATGAAACATTATTGCTTATGCCATTACTCCACGAATATGTATTGGCACCCGAACCTGAAAGTGTAACCGAAGTACCAGCACAAACCGTTTGATCTGCACCAGCATTTACTACTGGTAAAGGATTTACAGTTACAGTAACTTGATCAGTATTGATACATCCCGTTGAACTGTTTGTTCCGGTTACCGTATATGTTGTTGTAGATGAGGCTGTAAAAGCAACATTATTTGATATACCACCACTCCAAGAATAGGATGATGCACCAGAACCTGTTAGCGTTACGCTCGCACCATTACAAACCGTACCATCATTGTTGGCGGTTCCAGATGATTCTGTAACACTTGAACTTACTGTAGGTAATGAATTTACTGTAATCATTCTTATTGCTGTATTTTGACAGTTATTTGCATCTGTTCCGGTTACCGTATATGTTGTTGTAGATGAGGCTGTAAAAGCAACATTATTTGATATACCACCACTCCAAGAATAGGATGATGCACCAGAACCTGCAAGCGTGACGCTCGCACCATTACAAACCGTACCATCATTGTTGGCGGTTCCAGATGATTCTGTAACACTTGAACTTACTGTAGGTAATGAATTTACTGTAACAGTTCTGT
>Ga0194133_10003413_pt1 | contig 22591 bp, 12 predicted proteins | sample TA2KigOf40mmetaG_FD_155448 | JGI IMG/M metagenome (GOLD analysis project Ga0194133, IMG submission 155448) | Freshwater microbial communities from Lake Tanganyika, Tanzania - TA2015055 Kigoma Offshore 40m | ecosystem: Environmental > Aquatic > Freshwater > Lake | place: Tanzania: Lake...
TGCCCGCCGCATCGCGCAACGGCAGCTTGGTCGTCAGACACCATACCGGACGGTGGGGGAGCAACCAGTGGAGCTCGAGGTGGTCAACGATGGGGCGCCCGGTGCGCAACACCGCTGCATCCTGTTCCGTGGGGATGCGTCCAAGGCTGCCCGCGCACACGTCGGCGGGGCGCCGCCCGATCAGGTCCGCCTTTCCCTTCAGACCATGGCGTTCCACCAACGAATGATTCACAGTGCTGTACCGACCGGCAGCATCTTTGATGAAAAATGCAATGTCTGGCGTGTGGTCGAACAGTTCCTCCAGCAGGGCGCGGTCGATGCCGGCAGCGGCATTCGCCGTGACGCTGGAAACCAGATGGGAGGGCGAGGGGGTCACGGCTCTGGCGCGCGAGATATCTAGCACTGGGAACAAGATCTCTGTCCCTCCCAGTTATCCTAAGTCAACGTCCGATGGAGCAATTTCGCGACCAACAGCCCGGCCGGCGCAAGAGCGACACCCAGCCGACTTTCGGGCAAGGTGACCGGCACCAAGATTGAAGGGGATGAATCGGGCCGAAATCGGCAAAGGACCGAAAGCGAATCGGACCTCGGTCGCAGGACCGGTCACGCGCGCACGAACGGCAGGTACCGCGGCCGCAGCACGGGATGCCCCGGCCGTTTCCGGGGTGGCGGATGCGAGCGCGTCGGCAGCGGCGGCAAAGGAAGGGGAAGGCCTCGTCAATCGAGGTGACGCAGGCGGAGGCGGTTGAGCCGCATCAATTCGCCGGCGGGCGGCGCCACCGCGACCTCGGCCCGGAGCGTCAACGGTCCCGCGGGCAACTCCAGCACCCCGGCGCGCGCGCGGGCGAAGACGTTGGGTGTCCCGGTGGGCCGCGTGGTGAGCTCGACGCCCGCCCCGCCGGCCGAGAGCCGCAGCCGCCCCCCCGCGGCGGCGGGCGCGCACCCGTAGTCGACCTCCACCTCGTAGCGGCCCGCGCGCGTCACATTCAACCGCCACTCGGCAAACTGCCCGGGACGCGACCAACCCTCGATGGTGTCCCAGTCGTACGCGTCGAAGACGTAACTCACGCCCTCGCCGCCCAGCCGGGCCCAGCTCGGCTGCAACTCGACCGGGTTCTCCTCCGCGTGGCCGACCGGGATGGGCACGGGCGCGAACGTGACGCCGCGGGTCACCTCGCCATACCAACGCAGGAACTCCGCGCGCAGGGCCTGCACCCGCTCGGGTTGCGCGGCCGCGAGGTTGTGTTGCTCACCCGGATCCTGTTCGAGGTCGAAGAGCTGCCAGCCGCCAGCCTTGGCCTTGCCGCCGCCCCCGGAGGCGCCAACCAGCTTGTGGCGCTGGTCGCTGATCGCCCAGTTGGTGTCGGGCGAGGGCGCGAGCCGGTTCCAGGAGTGGTACACGAAGGGCTGGTGGCGCTCGCCCTGCCCGGCGCGCAGGAGCGGCACGAGGCTGCGCCCATCGATCACGCGGTCGGCGGGGGGCGCCACCCCGGCCAGCTCGCAGAACGTCGGCAACAGGTCGACGTGCGCCGCCTGCGCGCGCACCACGCCGCCCGCCGGGAAACGGCCCGGCCAGCGCACGAAGCACGGCGAGCGCACGCCGCCCTCGTACACCTGTGCCTTGAAGCCCCGGAAGTTGCCGGTCCAGTGCCGGCTCACCCCGCCATTGTCGCTCTGGAAAACAACCACCGTGTCCCGCGCCAGCCCGGCCGCCTCCAGGTGCGCGAGCAGGCGACCGACGTTCGTGTCGACGCGCTCGATCATCGCGTAGATGCGCGCCTGCTGCAGCTCGAGGCCGCGGCGCAGGTACTTCGTGATCAGCGCGTCGCCCTTGGGCTGGTGCGCGTGCGAGGTGTCGAGCTGGTAGGGCGAGTGCGGGGCGCTGTAGGCCACGTAGCCGAAGAAGGGCGCGCCCGGGCTCCGGCGCCGCGTCTCGTCGATGAACGCGATCGCGGCGTCGGTCACGAGCTCCGTGACGTAGCCGCGGGTCGTGACCGGCCGGCCGTTGTAGACGAACTGGTCGGCGTACTCGTAGCGCTCGATGTGGCCCTGGTAGTGACCGAGGAACTCGTCGAACCCGCGCTGGTGGGGCTGGTAACCGGGGTAACGGCCGAGGTGCCACTTCCCGAAGAGGCCGGTGCGGTAGCCGGCGCGCCGCAGGAGTTCCGCGACGGTCACCTCGCCAAGCGCGAGCGAGTCGCCGCCGAAGCGGGTATTGTAAAGCCCGGTGCGGAAGGCGTAACGGCCCGTCATCAGGCCCGCGCGCGTGGGCGAGCACACCGGCGCGACGTAGTAGCGGGCGAAGCTCACGCCGTCCCGCGCCAGCGCGTCGAGGTGCGGGGTGTCGAGGTGCGGGTTGCCCGCGCTGCCAAGGTCCCAGGGGCCCTGGTCGTCGGTGACGATCAGCAGGAGGTTCGGGCGTTCCGCGGGGGCGGGCGCCGCGGCCCGCGCAGGGGTGGCCAGCGCGGCGAGCAGGCCCAGCGTGGCGGCGGCGAGGCGGACGCGGTTTTTCCGGGGTGTGCTCATTGGTTTCCCTCGGTCCAGAAGCCCCGGAACACCCGGAGCGGGTCGGCGGTGGCGGGATCGGTGCCCGGCGGGGCGGAGCGCCACAGCCAGAAGTCGCGGAACAGGGCGACGGGGTCCGGGGCGGGCCGCCCGCGCCAATAGTCGCGGTCGTGGGCGACGATCCGCGCGCGGGCCGCCCGCCACTCGGGCTCCACCCGCGCGAACCACGCGGCGTGCTGGGCCGCGAGCTCCGCCACCAGTTCCGGATGCTCCGCGGCCACGTCGCACTGCTCCGCGGGGTCCGCCGCGAGGTCGTGGAGCCGCGGGCGGCGCGCGGGCGCGGGGACGGGCGCGTCGAGCTGCCGGTCGAGCGGCATCTCCCAATGCGGGTGCACCAGTCCCCGGAGGTACGAGGGGCTGTCGCGCGCGCCATCCTTGCGCAGGGCGGCCTCGTACCCCGGCCAGACCAGCTTCCACTGCCCACGCCGGAGGGCGGCGTTCTCCCCCGCCGCCGGCGCGTAGCGGTTTCGCTGGAAGGGCAGCGCACGGGCCGCGAGCGCGGGGGCCGGCGCGCCGCGCAGCAGCGGCGTGAGGTCGGCGCCGTCGAACGCGGGCGCCTCCGGCCAGGGCCGGGCGCCCGTCGCGGCGAGCAGGGTCGGGAGCCAGTCGCAGCCGTGCACCGGCGTCGCAATGACGCGGCCGCCGGGGAAGCCCGCGGGCCACGCGACGATCGCCGGCACGCGCAAGCCCCCCTCTAGGACCGACTCCTTCTCGCCGGAAAACGGGCCGTTGAAGCGCCGCTGCGGGCCGTGCGTCGCGTCGCGGCGCAGCACCGGGCCGTTGTCACTCGTGAAGACGACGATCGTGTTTTCCCAGCGCCCCTCCTCGCGCAGCGCGGCGAAGAGGCGGCCGAGGCCGGTGTCCATCGCCTCGATCATCGCGTAGGTGAGCACCACGGCGTCGGCGGCCGCGGGGCCGAGCCGAGCGCGGTACTTCGCGACGAGGGGCTCCGGCGCCTGCAGGGGACCGTGGGGGACCGGGTGGGCGAGGAACAGCGCGAGCGGTCGGCCTCGCTGCTCGCGGACAAAGCGGATCGCCTCGTCGGTGAGCGCGTCGGAGAGGTAGCGGCCGTCGTGGGGGAAAGCCTCGTCGTCGCGCTGCAGGTTCCAGCGCCAGTAGTCCTGGCCGCCGTTGGCGTAGCCGACGAAGCGGTCGAAGCCGCGCCGGTGCGGCAGGTGGTCGCGGCAGTAGGCGCCGTTGTGCCACTTGCCGATCAGCGCCGTGGCGTGGCCCGCGCGCCGGAAATGGTCCCCAAAGGTGCGCTCCGCGAGGTCCAGCCGGTCGAGGCCGCGGTTGCTTGGCACGTCGACCGCGCCCGTGCGGTGGTTGTGGCGGCCGGTCAGGTAGCCCGCGCGCGCCGGGGCGCAGAGGGAGGAGGGCGAGTAGTGGTCGGTGAAGCGCACCCCGCCGGCCGCGAGCGCATCGAGGACCGGGGTGTCGACCACCGGGTTACCGTAGCAGCGGAGGTCCCCCCAACCGAGGTCGTCGGCAAGGATGAATACGACGTCGGGCGACGCGACGCGGGGCGTGGCCGCCACCGCGGGCCCGCCGCCAACCAGCGCGGCGAGGGCCCACCACAGCGGGCGGAAACGAAGGGGCGGGAAGGGCATCGGGAAACTGAGCCCACCACCCTTGGCGCGATCGGCGCCCCAAGGCAATTGTTAACAATTAACTCCGATCCCTTCTAAGGCCTCCGATTCGCGTCCTCCCCGCCCCAATTTTACCCGCACACCCCCACCTCAAAGCCATCATTTCCGCGCCGCACCCCACCCGCGCGACCCAACACCCTGCTCATCATTGTTGACAACTAACAATGCTTCGGCGCTCGTCCCGGCGTCCCGGCGCGGGGCACCGTGGTCCCGACCCGCGGAACAACCGGCGGCCCGCGCGGACCGGGATCGGCCCCACCCCACCCTATGAAGCGTCCTCCCCTGCCCGGCCCCCTGCCGCGGCTCGCGTTCGTGTTCCTCTGCCTCGCGCTCGCGCCGACCGGCGCGCAGGTCGCGCCGCCGGCCACGCCGGCCTCCCCTGCTGGCACGGCCGTGCAACTCAGCGCGTTCGAGGTCACGGTCGACCCGAACGACACCTACCAGGCGCTGAACACCAACTCGCTCACCGGCACCAACCGCTCCCTCGAGCGCGTGCCGATCACCGCCGAGATCTTCAATTCCACGATGATGCAGGACCTCGGCACCTCCGACGTGGTGGAGCTGCTGACAAACCGGATGACCGGCATCGGGGCGGGCGAGAATGCCGGCGGCTCGTCGGCGGCGAACGGCGCCCTCGCCGGCGACCGATTTAATATGCAGACCTTCTCGGTCCGCGGCCTCGCCGCCTTCCCGCGCCGCAACGGCTTTATGTATCTCGGCAACCTCGCCGAGGGCTTCGCCTACGAGCGGCTCGAGGTGATCCGCGGGCCCCAGTCCCTGCTCTACGGCAACAACCCCGCCGGGGGCGTCATCAACGTGGTCGTCAAGAAGGCCGCCTTCGGCGCGCATTCCCTCTCGCTCGAGCACAAGACCGACGAGTTCGGCACCGCCCGCTTCCAGGTCGACGCGAACACTTCGGGCACGTTCCGGGGGCGCCGCGTTGCGCTCCGGCTCGCCGCCGTCAGCTCCCAGCAGAACTTCTGGCGCGACGTGCTCAGCCGCAACACCACCGGCCTGCTGGTCGACGCCGCCATCGAGCTTCTGCCCGCCTCGGCGACGGTGCTCCGCCTGGAGGTGGAGGACCGCTTCGACACCTCGATCCAGGCCAACCGGCGCCTCCTCGTCTCAGGCGCCCCGACGCTGGTGCCCAACAACGCGCCGCTGACGGTGCTGCTGGCGCGCGACGACCCGGCCCTCGCCCGCATCGCCGGCGGGATGATCAACTGGCGCAACGTCGACGTCCTCGGCGGGAATGCCTACGCGCGACGCCGCTGGGAGCAGTTCCAGACACTCACGCTGTCTTCCCGGCTCGCCCCCGGCCTCGAGGCGCAGGTCACCGGCACGATGCGCTCGGCCTTCAATGACAACACCGGCGCGCAGGGCATCACGGCCCTGCAGGCGCCCCTCGCCGGCGGCAACCCCCTCGACGCCTGGGCGCTCGGCTACCGGCCCGGCGGCTCCGAGGTGCGCGCCACCGAGTGGGGCCTGCGCGCCACCCTCAACGCCGACTTCCGGCTCACCCGGCACACGCGCAACCAGCTCATCCTCGGCGCCGAGCGCGTCGACTACCCGCACTACCGGCAGAATATGAGCTACAGCTACTACGAGGTGGACGCCGCGGGCGCCTTCATCGTCAACCGGGCCCAGCTCAACACCGCCAACGGCGGGCGCACGGTGATGCCCAACCAGTGGGTCGACGTGCGCTCCAACCTCGGCGGTTTCGTCGACGTGGCCCGCCCGCGCAACTACACCTTCGCCGGCCGCACCTACGCGTGGGATTACCAGAAGTACCCGAATCCCGCCTTCGCCACCCGCGACAACCCGCTCGGCTTCAACGGGGGCTCCTCGGGCGCCAACCAGGACCACGGCCGCAGCGCCGCCGCCTTCGCCGCGCTCTTCACCAGCTGGTTCGGCGGCAAGATCGAATCGCTCGCCGGCGTCCGGCGCGACGAGCTGAGGCAGGTGCTCTACAACACCGGCGTGGTGGCCCAGGGCGCCGGCACCACGGGCAACGCGGGCCTCGTGTGGAAGGTCACCTCGCCCGTCTCCCTGTACGTCGGCGCCTCCTCGAGCTTCACCCCCGGCGGGATCAACGCGCAGTCGCGCTACGACGGCGGCCCGCTGCCGAACGGCCGCGGCGAGAGCGTCGAGGGCGGACTCAAGGTCAACGCCCTCGAGGGCCGCCTCTCCGGCTCAGTCACCGCCTACGAGACCCGCAGCCGCAACCAGTTCATCACGCTCGACGGCGCCACCCAGCAGATCCTCGGACCGAGCGGCATCAACGGCAGCTACTGGGCCACTATCCGCAGCCCGTCCTACGAGTACGACGCGCGGACCCGCGGCCTCGAGGTGACGCTCTCCGCGCGGCCCCGGCCCGACTGGCGCGCGATGGTCGGATACACCTTCAGCCAGGGCCGCGAGGGCGGGCCGGTCGAGCTGCCTTTCTACTACAACGACGAGTTCCGCACCAACGCCGCCGGCCAGATCCTCCTCGGCGACGGCTCGCCGCTGCTCGTCCCCATCAACCCCGCGGTCCGCGTCGCCACCGACGGCCGCACCTACGCCGCCGGGGTCGCCACCCAGCCCCTCACCGTCACGATGCTCCGCTCCGGTGACGCCGCCGGCAACTACCGCGCCCAACTCGGCCGCGACAACGGCGGCATCCTCAACGCCGCCGCCCTCGGGCTCACCATCCCCGGCGTCGGCACCGGCCGCCTCGGCCTCCCCATCAGCGCCCACCAGCTCGGGTTCACCCCGCCCACGCCCACCTTCCTCGCCCGCCGCGGCGGCGAGCGCACGATCGGCTTCCCGCGCCACTCGTTCTCGCTCACCACGATGCACGACCTCCGCACCGGCCCCCTCCGCGGGCTCAGCCTCGGCCTCAACGGCCGCGCCGACTTTGAAGCCATCCGCTACTACTACAACGACCTCGCCGCGGGGAACGTCCGCCGCGCCCTGATGGGCAAGGACACCGCCATCGCCAACCTCATCGTCCGCTACCAGACGCGCCTCACCCGCCGCGTGCAGTGGACGGTGCAGCTCAACCTCAACAACCTCCTCGGCACGCAGCCGCTCGAGATCTACCCCAACGCCGCCACCGGCCTCCCCGACAACGCCGGCTTCCGCAACGACCCGCGGACGTGGGTGCTGACGAACACGCTGCGGTTCTGAACCGCGCGCGCGTTGTGAATCTCGTAACCGCTTTCCTCGGTGCGCCAACCTTCGTAGCCTAGGTGTCGTATGCACAGGACGATTTCCGGCCTTATGCTCTCGCCGCTTCTTCTCGTGGCTGCGTTGAGCGGCGTGAAGGCAGACGCCAAGGATCGAGCGCCGAACCTCATTGTCATCCTCGCCGACGACCTCGGGTGCGGTGACATCAGCCTCTACAACGGTTGGGTCCTGACACCGCGGATCGACCGCATGGCGCGGGAGGGAATGATGTTCACTGACTTCCACTCCAACTCCTCGGTCTGCAGCCCGACGCGCGTCGCCTTCCACACCGGACGCTACCAGCAACGGGCCGGCATTGTGGATGTGATCGTCGGCCGCGACCCGGCGGAAAAAGGCCTGCCGCCCGAGACGCCGACCCTGGCGAAGGTGCTGCGGAAAGCCGGCTACGCGACCGGCCTGTTCGGCAAGTGGCATTGCGGGCATCAGGACGAATCAAACCCGACGCGGCTCGGGTTCGACGAATTCGTCGGCTTCCTGCACGGTGGCGCGGACTACCACCGGCACCAGACCTGGCGCAATGGCCTCAAGGTGGAGAACGTCGAGGGGTACTCGACCGACATCATCACCGAGCGCAGTGTGGACTTCATCCGGCGACACCGGGACCGGCCTTTCTTCCTGCACATCGGCCATCAGGCGGTGCACAACCCGTACCAGACGCGCGCCGACACGCCGGAGACGCGCGCGGCGGATTGGAAGCAGAACAGCGTCGGGGAGGTCAATCGCTCGCGCTACCGGACGCTCATCGGGGACCTGGACCAGAGCGTGGGCCGATTACTCGACACCCTTGGCGATCTCGGTCTGGCGGAGAACACGCTGGTTTTTTTCTGGTCGGACAACGGCGACGTGGGAATGACACCGCAACCACGGCCCTACCGCGGCACCAAGTTCAGTCATTACGAAGGAGGCCATCGCGTGCCCGCGGTCGCCTGGTGGCCCGGCCGGATCAAGGCGGGCACGCGATCGGACGCGCTGATCGCCGGATTCGACCTCTTTCCCACCCTAGCCGAAATCGCGGGGGCCGGTGCGGAGGCGCCGCCGAATCTGGACGGGATCAGCGTCCGGAGGCATTGGCTGGCGCTTGAGCCGCTGCCGGAGCGGGACCTTTTTTTCGGCTATGAGCCGAAGCTTGGCACCGCGATGCGGCGCGGCGACTGGAAGATGATCCTGAAAAACGGCGAGGCGCAGCTCTATAACCTGAAGGACGATCTGAAGGAGGCGCGAGACCTCGCGTTGGAAAAACCGGGGATCACCGCCGCGATGCGACGTGCGATCGAGGAGTTCAAACGCACGGTGACGCCGGGCAGCTGAACGGAGCCGAGAGCCGGCCGCACCGAGCTCGCTTCAGGGACGCGACGGAAGACCGAGCAAACGCCTCATTGCCTCACCCATCGCCTCGCCGATGAGCGTGTAGGTCTCGGCGTTGGAGTTCCAGTGGTAGCCTTGATTGTTGGGGGAGTCCGCGACGTCGCGCCAAAACGCCTGGGTGCCGACAAACGCGACGTTGTCCTTGAATTCCGGCCGGGCCGCCACCGCCGCCTGCGCTCGCATGAGGGCGAGCGCGCGGGGATGTTTCTCGGTCGGACCGGTCATTCCGGTTTCCCCGATCACGAACGGAAGCGTTGGCACCCCGAACTCGCGCCGCACATCCCGGATGAAGTGAGCTAGGTTCGACTCGTATTCAGCCGTGAACTGGTCGTTGACGCGATCATTCCATCCCTGATGCCACGCGAAGCCGGCGAGCACGAACCGGCCGTCGCTGCCGGGCACGAGTTCCGGGAGCCGGGCGAGCGCGGACCGCGTCAGCGCGATCATCTCCCGATAATACCGTCCGACGATCGCCGGATCCTGCGCGACGGCGGCGTCCTGCTTCGCGCCGAGGGAGTACGGCGGACGACCCGCGCTCGGCGGGCGGAAGTCGACCCCGAGGCTCTTGCCGCCCCAAGCGCATTTGATGAGCAGCACCGGCTCTTCGAACGCATCCCCCAGCACCCAGCCGAAACCGAGTTCGGGCCCGATCTTCGCGGGGCGGGTGGGTTCCGGGAGCGCGCCATAGCCGACGGTGAGAGGCCCGTGGCGTCGAAGGTAGGAAATCCACACGTCGTCGCGTCTGCGCCACTGGCCGTCGGCCGTCGCGTACGTCGCGAAACGGGGTGCGGTCGCGGGGTTTTTCAGGAGGAATTCGAGCGAGCCGCGGCCGCCGTTGCGCTGAGGGTCGGCGGCGACGAAGCCGTGGCCCTCCATGTTTGACTGCCCGGCGAGGATGAAAACATGCAGCGGTATTTTCCCCGTCGCGACGGCCGGGCCGAATCCGAGGGCGGAGAACGCGATGAAGGGAAGCAGGACTTTGAACGCTGATTTCATGATTTGAGTGGGTGCTCTGGCGGGCTCACACTGCGGCCCTGCGCGCAGGGAGTCGGGCCCGGCCGGCCTTTAGCGGAAGGCCGAGGCCGGCTGTGGTTTCACCCCGAGCTTGAGGTAATTGAAGCCGCTGGCACGCGGTTGGTAGTCTCCGACGATCTCCACGCCGCGATCGGCGGTTATGGCGGACTCCATCTCAAGACACCAGTAGGCGGCGTTGATGATGAGCCGGCGCAGTCCGGCGCTCTGGAGGTCGATGCCGCTGCCCATCGTGGAGTGAAACACGCGGGCCTGCTTGCCGTTGCTCGTCGGCCAGGACTTGACCCACGCGACGGGCAGCGGCTCCAACTTGGGATTCGGCGCGTCGTCGGGCTTGCGGCCCATCAGGGGCTGTCCCCAGACGAGCGCGGTGCAGTCGGCCGGAAGAGCGGCGCCCTGCTTGTAGGTGCGATAGACGTCGGAATCCCCCCAGATGTCGCTGACGCCGCGGAGAACAGGATGCTGCCGTTGTTCGGCGACGAGGATGCCGCGCGTCGAGTCGGCCTGCCACCGGCCGAGATGCCCCAGGAAGCTGCCGCCCAACACGTCCTCGCCCCAGCGCACCTGCTTGCCGTTGAGCTGGTAGGGCAGTGGTCCGCGGAATCCGTGGTTGGCGGTGCGCAGCGCGATGAACGGCCGCCCGGAGTCCACATACTGCACGATCCGCAGTTGTTGCTCCATCGGGAGCGTGAGCAATCGGGTGAAGAACACCACCAAGTCCGCCGAGGCGAGATGCTCCAGGCCGGGAATGTGGTGAGGCTTGAACTCGGCTTCCTTCCCCTTCTCTGGATAAACCGGAAGGGTTGGGTCCACTTCGCCCTTCGCGTTCAAGCCGAACAGCACGGTGCAATCGAAGCCATGGTGCCGGCTGAGAATCCTGGCCAGCATCGGCATGGACTGTTCGCTGCGGTATTCCTGATCGGCGGCAATAAGGACGACGTGCCTCCCCTTCCCCGGGCCTTCACCACCGGGAAAGATGAGCCACTGCGGGCTTTCCGGCACGGGGTGGGCCATGACTGGCGTGCAAACCAGCAACATCAATAAGGCGCGAATCATGGTCCCAGTTGCCACCGCCGTCTCTTGAAGCGCAGAAGTGGACTGGTTACACTGCCGATGAGCGGTCGCCACCACTGGCAGGCCCAAACAGAACGCGGGGAGGTTTCTCATCGTGGAGCTAAGACCTCGGCGCACTTCGGCCGCTGGCTTTGGATTCTTCGAGCAGGGCCTTGAGTTCCTTCACCATCTCCGGGCGCTCGGCGTAGAGGTTCCTCGTCTCACCGGGGTCGTCGTCGAGGTTGTAGAGATGGCCGGGGGCATCCGGCGCGGTCTCGGGAAGAATGAAAGGCTTCAGGCCGGGATTGTTCTCGTAGCGGTTTCCGCCGGACCCGCGGTGATCGAGATATTTCCATGGTCCGCGCCGGATGGAGAGCGTGCGCGCGCCGGCGAAGGCCTGGGTGAGCAGGTAGGGACGGATGGGAGCATTGGCTTCGCCCCGCAGCACGGGCAGGAAATTGAAGCTGTCCTCGGCGGCGTCGCCCGGGAGCTTGGCGTCGCTGATAGCGGCGAGGGTCGCCATCACGTCGGTGAGGCTGGTGAGGTGCCCGCTCGTGGTGCCCGGTTTCACCCGGGCAGGCCAGCGGACGAGGAACGGGACGCGGTGGCCGCCTTCCCAACTGTCACGCTTGATGCCGCGCCACGGTCGCGCGCCGTCGTGCCCGTGATCCGCGCGCATGTGAATGACGCTATCGACTTCCGGGCCGTTGTCGCTGGTGAAAATGACGAGGGTTTGGTCGGCGACGCCGAGTTTTTCCAGCGTGCCGATCAATTGGCCGACCACCCAGTCGAGTTGGTGGATGAAATCACCGTGCGGCCCGGCACCGGACATTCCCTTGAACTGCGGCGCGGCGAAGGAGGGCAAATGCACGGCCTGCGCGGCGTGGTAGAGGAAGAAGGGTTTGCCTGGCGTCTCGCGGACGTGACGCTCCATGAATTCCCGACTCTTTTTCAGGAAGACCAGGTCCACTTCCTCCATGGGAAAATCCGGGGCGATGAAACCAGGGCGGCAGTCGTTCGCGTACGGGTGCCGGGGCAGCTTTGACCTATCGAGCGGACCTGAGGGCGGAACTGGCACGCGGTCACCTTCGATGAAGGCGTAAATCCAATCGGTGGTGGGGCAGCACGCGGTGCCGAAGAAGGTCTCAAACCCGTGGTCCAGCGGTCCGCCTTCGACGCGACGGTTGAAGTCGATGCGATTCACCTCCTCCCGTTTTCCCGAGTGAACCGGGTTTCCGGCGTGGTCGCGAAAGGTCAGGCCCACATGCCATTTGCCGACCGCGGCGGTGACGTAGCCTTGCTTGCGAAGCATCGCCGGGAGCGTCAGGCGACCCGGAGCGATCAAGGAGGGTCCGCCAGCGCCTTGGAACACCGCGCCGCCATTCGGCACGCGAAACGCCATCTGCCCCGTCATCAAGCTGTAGCGCGTGGGCGTGCAAACCGTGGCGGGACTGTGCGCGTCGGTGAAGCGCATCCCTTCGCGCGCGAGACGGTCGAGATGCGGCGTGGCGACCTTCGACTGGTCGTTGTAGCAGCGCACATCGCCATAGCCGAGGTCGTCCGCGAGAATGAGCAGGATGTTCGGCGGCTGGCCCGCGCCGGCGGACGCCAGCGCGGCGCAGCACGCGAGGACAAGGAGGAGCGACTGATTCATTTCACAACGACGACCGCATTCCCGAGGACATTCATCTTTGGAGTGGGGCCCCGACCGGGCGACGTGGAGGCGGCCATGCGGTTGTTTACGCGCTGCGGCGCGCCATCGGCGATGCTCACCGGCCCGTGGCTGTTGAAGTCGGTGGTGGTGAAGCGTGACTCCGTGGGCGTGCCGTGCGCGAGGTGCGCGTTGGCTCCGGTGGCGATGTCACCACTCCAGGGATTCTCCAGCGCCAAGCCGATGCCCGTGCTCACGCCCCGATCGCGGCCCGGCCTGCCTTTCGCGAGACCGCCGGGCCTGCGGATCCCGGGATTCACCACGTCCATCGCGAGATCGGCCCTGGCACGGAGGCTGACGCTTCGGTCGTCGATGTTTTCATCCCGCACGAACGCGGGCGGAATCTGGCGGTGCCCGGCGGGGCACTCCTCGTGGGCGGGGTAATCTTGCTCGCTGCGCACGGCCACGCCGCGCCTGGCTTTGGCGACGAGGATCGCCCCGGGCTCCGCCTTGCCGATATCCGCTTCGGCCACCAGCCGGTCGCCGGTCTGAAGCCTCGCGGAAACCGCGAGGGGGCGTTTCATTTTCATGGTCGGCATTCCGGGTTGGCTCGGTTCAGCGCCTAGGAATCTCGTTCAGCGTGTAGTAGGCGCGGTCATGGAGCAAAGGCTCACCGTCGAGCGACCTCAGACCGGCCAGGTGGAAGTCGTGAATGTGTCCTTGCACCAAGCCCTCCATCCGCAGGCGCACGCTCATCCCATCGGGCGCCAACTCGGCGGCGGTCACCGTCGGGCGCGTGTGATCCACCTCGGGGCTGCCGTAGCCCTGCTGGTAGATGTGCGTGTAGGTCTGGAGCCCGTAACTCTGCGGGCGCGAGGCGAGCGCGGCGTCCACAGGCCGCGTGAAGCGCACGATAAACCCGTCGGACTGCGCCCGGATGTCGAGAATCTCGAACGGCGTCCGGCCGGTCCAGTCGAGGCGCTGGAGCAGGTTGTCCTTCATGCCGCGCACGGGCCAGCCGCGGTTGGTGCCGCCGGCGATGAGTTGCCCGCGCGGCGTGAAATGCACTGAGAGGATGCCTGTGCCGAGGCCCTCGCGGAACGGGTAGCACGCGCCCTGCCAAACGCCGTTCACCCGCTCGGTCGTCACCCGCATGACGACGCTCAGGGAGTAGTCGCCGACGAACATCTGATTCTCGAATGGCCCGAATTTTCCGCCCGAGCGGTTCACCTCGAACGCGGAAATCGAGCGGCCCATTTTCTTGTAGGGAAACACCACGGCGTAAGGCACGAGTTCCTTCACGCGCTTGCGCTCGATCTCCATGCGCGACGGCGTGTTGGGTTTCACCGGCTCCGGCCCCATGTTCGGCGCGAACGGATACCAGTTGAAGCTGACCGGGTGTCCCATGAATCCGCCGGGCTTGAGATGCTTCAGCGAGCACGCGCCATTCCACGGCCCCTGACTCTCCACGTAAAACATCTCCCCGTGCTCGTTCTCGCCCACGCCCAGCGGGCTGCGCAGGCCGCTGCACAACGGGATGGTCCTCCCGTCCGGCGTGATCTTCAGGGCCCAGCCGCGGAAGAGTTCCTTGGAACGGTACGACTCAGACAGGCCGAGCGCGACGTACAGGTTCCCCGCCGCGTCGAACTTCGAGCCGAGCGCGAACTCGTGATAGTGACCGAAGCCCCATTGGTCGCTCACCGTGTCGAAGCGGTCCGCGCGGCCATCGCCATTCGTGTCCGTGATGCGAGTGACCTCCGTGGCGTGCGTGGCGTAGAACGCGCCGTCGCGATGCGCGAGCCCCAGCACTTCATCCAATCCGCCGGCGAAACGATGGACGGTCGGACGCGGGTGCTGATCCATGACGCCGCTCAACAGAAGAATCTCCCCGCGCCGCGTGCCCACCGCGAGCCGTCCATCCGGCAGCGAAACGAAACTCCCCGCCTCCAGATACACGCCTTCCGGCAGCGGGACGTCGACGATGCGGTAGTAAGCCGCCTCCCGTTCCGCCGTGCCCCAGGAATCGCCGAATCTCTCCGCCGCCACGGCGGCGAGCGGGAGGACGCACAGCGAAATGATCAAGCGGAAGTTCATGGCTTCGCGACGGGGTGGTATTCGATCCGCAGTTCCTCGTGCACGGGCAGCAGCAATTCTCGCGCTTCACCAACTCGGCGAACTAGCGGTGCGGCGGACAGACGCACGCGGAGGTTCTGACCGACGGCAAATTCGTTAGGGCCACGTGGCTCGACGATCTTGTCCGCGGCCACCCGGAAGTGCAGTCCCGGGGGAGGTTGAGCCGGAAACTTCAGTGTCCGCGCCAGGAACATACTACCCCCGCGGTCGCGGCGCTCGATGAAGAAGTCCTCCACGGGAAAGCCCTCCACTGAATAGCGGAGCGTGGGACGCTGCCGGTCGTCGAGCGTGTAACCCGTGAACGCATGGGGTGACGGGCGCGGCGTGGGGTCGAGGGCGGGCCAGGCGGCCTCCGACGAAGTGAGCACCGCGAAAGCCGCGCCGGGAGGGAACGTGGTGGTGTCCTGGCCGAGGATGCGCGCCTGGCCCGCGCCCTGGCCGCGCCAGAGGCCGGAGGCCTCGATGAACCCGCCGCTCCAGATCGAGCCCAACCGCATCTGGCCCGCGTCGAAGGAGAGATTGATGCCGCCCGGATAACCCACGCCGAGCCCGCGCTTGCCGATGCCGGGGAACGCGCGCCGGATGATGACCGCCTCGTTCGACACTGAAATGACGAGCGGGTCCAACGCCAGGCCCTGCGGCTCACGCGCCTCGGGACCCCGTTCCAGATATTGCCAGAGCGCGTCGCGCTGCCGGCCGGGGTCGCCGCCGAGCACATCGGGCAACGGCGATCTCCCGTCCGGCCAAAAGCCCGGCATGATGGTGAGCGGCGAGAACCGCTGCGGCTGGGCGAGGTAGTGGTGGAACCAGTTTTCCTCCAGCCGTTCGGTTATGGTCATCAAGTCCAGCGCCCGGATGGGAGAGTCGCTCTTCCCGCGGAACGTGTGGCAGGCGATGCAGTTCAACGCCTTGCCGCCGGCGAGTTCGCGTCCGATCTCGTGCGGTTTTTCGTCCTTGCCGACGCGCGTGAACTCGGCCGGCGGCAAGGTGTCCAGCTGCTTGAGCCAGTCGGCGAGCGGTTCCGCGGCGGCCGCGCCAAACCTCGGCATCCGCGTGTTGAGATACGGCCGCGCCGACGCGCCGTTGACGATCACGTCCCGGAGCCAGTCGCGTTTGAGCTTTGCTCCGACGCCCGTGAGCGACGGGGGCAGGCGGCCCTGGTCGCCGAGGTTTTCATTCCGACTGGTGAAGTAGGCGTTGCGATGCGCGGGCACGCCGCCGAGTTCCCCGCGCTGGTGGCACGCCACGCAGTTCAAGCGGGTGAGTGATAGCTCGATGTTCTCCGCGACGTTCAACGGAGCGGCCGGCGAAGCCAGCGCGGCGCGCACCGCCGCGCGTTGCGACTCCGCTAGCGGATATCGCGGCCACGGCCCGGGCCGCGCCGACAGGCAGCCTTGGTCGGGACGGACTCGCTCCAACGCGGCTTGGGTCGGCAAAGGGCCTGGGCCGCCGGCCGTGTGGCACGCGTCGCAGCGGTGTTGGGTGAAGAGCACCTTGCCCCGCGCGGCGCGTCGCGGGTCGGGGCGGAAGACGGGCGGAGGCGCGGCTTGGTCACGCAGGAGGTAGCTCGCGATGTCCACCGCCTCGAAGTGGTCGAGCCGCGCGTCAGGCATCCGGCCGCCGGGGCGAACCGCCAGCGGGTCCTCGAGGAATTTCGCCAGGCTGGCGACGGAGTACTTTGCCGCCACCGGCCCGAGCGGCACCGATTCGGCGAGCGGCTCCTCCGGCGAATGGCACGCGACGCAACCGACGGCGTGGTACAGCTTGCGCCCCCGTTCCACGGCCGCGGGAGCGGGCGGCGTGAAGGTCGGCGCCGCGCCGCCGAGCGTGGCGAGGTAATGCGCGAGCGCGTCCGCCGTGGCCTCGCGTTCGGCCGCCGGCAAATGGCCGAGCACGTCGGGCATCGTGGTGCCGGGCTTCGTGGCGACGGGGTTGGCGATGAATCCGCGCAGATGCGCACCGTGCGCCCGCTCGCCGACCGCGGAGAGATCCGGGCCGGGCTTAGCCGCCAAGTCGGCGCGCGTCGCGGCGTGACACGCCGCACACCCGAGCTCGCTGATCAGCACCGCGCCGGAGAGTCCGGGCGAGAGCTGATCCGTCCGCGTCAGGCCGCCGATGACCGGCGCCGCCTCGCCGGCACCGATCGTGGTGAACGGCAGCGCGGCGATGATGAGGGCGATGAACGACTTCCAAGTCATCCGGTCACTGGGCGGGCTCCCAGATTTCGACGAGCAAGTTCTGCAGCGTGGGATCATGCTCCTTCAGCTCGGCGCGGACGAAGGGGTAGAAATCGTTCCGATAGAAAAACGCCTCCGTGCCCTCGGCGAAGTATTCCTTGTGATTGGTCAGGCCGTAGTGCCTCGCCATCCGGCCGGTGTGGGTGAGGACCCGCTCGTAATTGGCCGCGGCCTTGGCCTTCTCGTAGGCCGAGATGATCGCCGGGTGATCGAAGCCCAGCACCTGATCGTGATACGCGTGGGCAAGTTCGTGGAGAATCACGGCGGGGTGCTTGAGCATCTGCTCGCGGGAGAGAAGGTCGCGAGCCTGCGGGAGGTGGACCTTACGCGCGAGGCGAGGGTCATGTCCGTTCGCCGCCAGCCAGTCGCGGCTGGGATGGTATTGCTTGGACTTGAGCGTCGGGTGGCTGTGCTCGAGCCAGATTTCCAGCCGCTGCATTTTCACCAGCGGCCCCGCGGGAACGAGGATTTTGATGCGCTGCAGGTGGTTCGCGAGCATCGCCCGCGCTTTCGCGCCCAACTCGCGATGCTCGCCGTCGACCAGGCTCGGCTCGAGGTGAACCTTCCAGCCTTCGATGTCGCGCACGACGGGATCGAAGCGGACGGGGCCCGCGGGTTTTGATCGGGTCGCTTCCTCCGCGGGCCGCGGGGTGGCGTTCGCCGCATCGCTGCGGGCCTGCGCCTGCTCTCGGATCCTGACCTTCAATGTGGCGAGGCGCTCCGGCCACACGAACGTGGGCGCCTGCGTCGGGTCGTAGCCCGCCAGGTGGCCGGTGAGGCGCGTGGTGGGCTTCGTGTATTTCAACTCGGTGTCGCCAAAGACCTCCCGGCACAGAGCGGCGAGGCCGGAATCATAGGCCAGCAGCTCGGCGCGCGTGTTGACGTGATTGTGGTCGTGGTCGTTCTCCCGGTTGTCATCGAACCACGATTGCACCCCCTCGGCGAAATACTCGTGGTGGTTCACGCTGGCGTATTTGCCCTTCCAGAGGCCGGCCTTCATCGCGCGGTCGTACGCCTGCTTCACCCGCGCGTCGAACGTCGGGTCCACGTTCGACAAGCCGCGCAGGTGCATGTTGTGCGCGAATTCGTGGATCAGGATGTTCTCCTGCGAGTAAGGATCGCCGGGGTAGGCCAGCAGGTTTTCCTCGGCGCAGGAACAGAACGGATCCGTCAGACTCCCGCCCATGCCGCGGGCGCGCGCATCTCGGTAATCGCGCGGGGAGACGCCGGGGAAGTCCGGCACCGGAGTAGTCGCCAGCCAATTCCACTCGGGCTGGTCGCAGGTGAATTCGTCCCACGCGAGGATCGAGAGCCGCGCGCCGCTTTGAATCATCGCCGCGCGCACGTCGGGGCGTTTCGCCAGCATCAGGTCAACCAGGTAGGCGGCCTCCTGGAGCGCGTAGGGATTCACGCGGGACGACGCGACGATCGGGAATCCGCCCGCGCTCACGCGTTGCGTGTAGAAGGCCGGCACGCCGTCCTGATCCGGCGGATCAAAACGGAATCCCTGCACCGGCACGCGGCTGGTGACGATCCGCTCGGTTCCGTCGTCGCGTCCCACGACCGCGAAGCGGTGGCCGAGCGTGGTCGTGATGACCGTGTTCGCCCCCGGGGCGACCGAGCCGCTTGGCACGCGCTCGGACGCGCTCCTGAGCCAGAAGACATCCACGGGTTGCGCACTGCCGTTGATGATCTGGAGTCGCGGGCGGGCCGGCGGGCTTGGGTCGCCGGGTGCGGCGGCGCGAGCCAGGTAAAATCCACCGAGAAGAGCGAGGAGCGCGAAGCGGAGGATTTTCATGACGTTTCCGTTTGGTCGCCGCTCACCTCGCCGGATGGGGAAGGGTGAAACCGCGGCCGCGCGCCGGGACTCGCCGTGAGCCGCTGGAAAGCTCCGGGTGTTCCGGCACGCGCATGTTCGGCGGAAAGCGGCGTGGAAAGGAGCGCTGTTGTCGAGCGGAAGAACGATCCCGTGGATCCCGCCGCGGGTCACCGACTTCAGAATGCCACGGTGGCCGTGGTGATGTATTGCCGGGGTTCAGTGTAGCGCGTCCAGGTGTAACCGTTGCCGATGTCGACCTTCTCGTCGAAGGCGTTGTTGACGTTGAGCTGGAGGGTCCAGTTGAAGCGGCCGAACTTCCGGCGGTAGCTGACAAAGGGATTGGTGAGAATGTAGCTTTGACTCCGGATCGGAGGTAGAACCTGCACGCCGGTGATGGTGACCCCGGGGCGCTGGCGGCCGAAGGTGTAGCGGGCGGCGACGCCGGTGGTGACGCCCTTGAGCCGACCCTCGGTGAAGCTGTAGCGGGTGGTGAGGCTGGCGGTCGCGCGTCGATTGAGCGAGATCACTCCCTCCTGGTCCTCGAGAAAATCGCGGGTGATGGTGGTGGCATCGTCGGGATCCAGCCCGCGACTGCGGGCGGTGGCCCGGGCCTCGGTAAGAAACCCTCCGAGCAGCGGGAAGAACCGGGTGAACTCGGTCTGGTTGCGCGAGTACGAGCCGAGGAGCGTCCAATTGCGGTTGAGGTTGGCCAGCACCTGGTACTCCCAGCCGCTCGAAGTACGGTCCCGGTAGTCGACCAGATTGGCGAAGGGTTTTGCCAGGAGCGGGTTCAGCTCGTCGCGGACGGCGGCGCTGATCGAGGCGTTCAGGTTTTCCTGCTTGGTTTCGAAGCGCGTGACGGTGGCTTCGATCCTGCCGGCGAAGAGCTTGAAGCGCGCGCTGAAGTCGGCGCCTTCGCCGGTGATCGGGACGAGGGCGCCGCCGGTCAGGTCGGTGCCGTAGTTGTCGGAGAATTGCGACGACTCGAAGTAACCTCCGGTGAAGGAGAGCCACGGAAAAACGTGCCAGACGGCGCCGTAGGTCTGGTTGGTGCTCCAGTCGTCCGCGAACGGGTAAACCGGAACGCCCTCGACCTTGCGCGTGCCGTCGTTGGGGATGCGGGTGCCGTCGGCGGCCAGGAAGGTGTGCTGATTGAAGTTGTTGGTGTCGGCGGTGGTCGGCGCGCTGGCGCTCTGCAGCCAACGCTCGCGGCTGAGGCCGATGCTGGAGCGGACGCGACCCTTGAAGTAGGAACCGAGGATGTTGACGGAGCCCGAGGTGAGACTCTGGTCGAGCCGGCGATTGACCCCCGCATTCTGGCGGAAGAGCTGCGTGACGCCGGGGCGGATGTTCCATCCGAGCTTCTGATCGCTGTTGCCGTCGCGCAGGTAGTGGACCGGGTAGACGAGGTTGTTGGTGAAGTAGGCGGCCTGGCCCGTGTACCCCCGGCGGGCGATCTCCTCGCGCGTCAGCGAATAGCCGAAAAACTCCGTGTAGACCTCCTCGTGGCGGTAGTTGGCGCCCAGAACAACGCGCTGGGTGATGCCCCAGGGCAGGACGGCGTCGTACACGAGCTGGGCGCGCCAATTGAGGATGTCGTGTCCGTCCGGGTTATAAAGCGGCACGTGCACGATGAACAACTGCTCGTAGTTGGGGTTGGGGATGGTGCCGGGGCCGTTCGGGTTGGGGAGCACGGGGTTGACGTCGACGTGGAGGTAGCGGCCGGCGACGGCGCCGAGGCTGGAAAGGCTGGAGAACGCCTGCTTGCGGATGGTGTCGTCGACCTGGGCGTTGTGGGCGACGAGGGCGTGGAGCTGGTCGGAAAACGCGTGCTTCAGCTCGACGGTGTAGGCGAAGTATTTGGAGTTATGCTTGGTGTCGGGCCCGCCCCAGTCCTCGCGCAGCGGAACGATGCTTTCGGGCACGCGGCGGAGCGGGATGCGGTTGGGGTTCTGCGGGTCGGTGGCCGACGTGGCGGTGGCGCCGGTGGGTATGACCGAAATACGGAAGGTGTTCACCGCGGTGGATTGCCAGTTGTTGATGACACCGCCGACGTCGACGAAGGCATGGTTGACGGCGGTGGCGGCGCGGATCTGCTGCATGCCGACGCCGTTGACCTGGATGCCGGGGCGGACCGGGTCGGCATCGATATTGCTGTTGCCCGAGCCATACACGTAGGCGGCGCGGTAGTCGCCGGGCCCGAGATGACCTAGGTGGTAGGTGGAATTGCCGGTCTCGTAGGCGACGTCGATCTGCGTGCGGCGGTGCTGGAAGGGCTCCCAGCGGAGCGAGCCGGCATAGCCCTCGAGATCGCGCCCCATCCGCTGCTTGAACATCTCGACCTCGGACTTGATGGCATTGATGCGGAAGGCGAGCCGCCCGGGGATCACAGGCTGGTTGTAATCAATGGAGTAGCGCTGCGTGCCGAAATTGTCGTATCGGACCTGGACGGAGCCGCGGCGCTGGAAGGACGCGCGCTTGCTGGCGATGTTGATGGTGCCGCCGGCATCGACGTCGCCGTAGGCGAGTCCGCTGGGGCCGCGGCTAAATTCGATGCGCTCCGTGTTGAAGACGTCCGCGGCGAGATACCAGGGAAAGCCGTCGCGAAGCTGGCGGAAGGAGGCGAGACCGCGAATGCTGACCTGGTTGCCGCCGCGGCTGTTGACGACGGCGCCGATGGTCCCCTGATCGTTGGCGATGTTCTCGGTGCTCATCGCGAAGTCGACGGCGTCGAAGTAATTGTTGAACGCGAGATCCTGGAGGAACTCCTGCGTCATCACCGAGATCGAGTTGGGGAGGTTCTCGAGCTTCTCGTTGGTGCGCGTGCCGGTCATCGCGGTGGAGGCAGCGTAGCCGGTGTCCCGGTCGGATGAGACCTCGAACACCGAGAGCTTGATCGGACTTCCCGCGGCAGGCGCGGGCGGAGGCGCGACTTGCGCGCGCCCGGGCAACCCGAGGCACAGGCAGGACGTGCCGATCGCCAAGGCGCGCCCAAGCGTCCGGAGGTGGGGTCCTGTGCGACGGTGCATCGCGCAGGCGGACGGAGCGGCAAGCCGGCCGACCAGAGTCGTGATGAGGGCGGTAACGGGCTCACTTTTCATCGCAATTTCAGGTATGGATTGGAGTCCGGGGACGGAATCTGTTCGCGGGGGATAATCTTCCCGGGTCGACCCTCACAGTCCCCGTTTCGGGAATGGCGAGCCAGGTGCCTTGGCACCAGCGATTCGACCGTCTTCCGTCCCAGCGCGGCGACCGATCGTGGGCCTCCCTGCACGGACGCCGGAATCACGACCGGTGCTGCTGTCGGTCCTGTGGATCATCGGCATCGGCAAGGGTGGAGGTGCAGGCCTCAGAGCCTATCAGGTTGGCGTCGTGGCGTCTTGACCGGGAAACGCGCGAAAGTGGAAAACTCGGCACAAAGGTCGCCCAGGTTGCCCGCTCACGGCAGGGTAGGAGCGCGCGGCGCAAATCCACACCGCCACACGCCCTTGCGGCCCGATTCCGGCTGAGCGCGGGCTTGGGCGGTGCGATGCATCTGGCGAAACTCCGTCGGAGCGACCCCCGTGGCCGCGCGGAACGCCCGCGTGAAGGCGCTGTGATCGGAGAAGCCACACTCGTGGGCGATTTCGGCGACCGCGCGCGCGCTATCGCGGAGGGTCAGTGAAGCAGCGGCAATGCGTGTCTTGGCGATCAACTGGACGGGCGTGAGACCGAAGATCCGCTTCACGGCGCGTCCGAACCTGGCCGGCGGTACCCGCGCGAGGCGAGCAAGCCAGGAAGGCGAGATGGGCTCGGCGTAGTTGGTTTCCAAGTAGAGGATGGCGGTGGCGATTCCCGGCTGAATCTCCCGGGGGGA
>Ga0194133_10003414_pt1 | contig 22590 bp, 20 predicted proteins | sample TA2KigOf40mmetaG_FD_155448 | JGI IMG/M metagenome (GOLD analysis project Ga0194133, IMG submission 155448) | Freshwater microbial communities from Lake Tanganyika, Tanzania - TA2015055 Kigoma Offshore 40m | ecosystem: Environmental > Aquatic > Freshwater > Lake | place: Tanzania: Lake...
GCTTTGCAAGCACGATGTCGGGGGTTCGATCCCCCCCATCTCCATTGCACGCAAGCGGTTGCTGTTTTGCGCACTTTTTGCATAAAAATATATTATCTGCTATTATTTTCTTGCGTAAACCATGGGCGAGTTTTGGCTCTCCATGTTTTGGCGATCATCCAAGCCTGCTTTTGAATTGACAATGCTATTTTGTAATCAAATGAATTCGTCTCGCCGCGAGTGATCACCTGGTTTGGATGACCTATCGGGCTGGTTCGATGAACCACAGAATAAAACACGCAAGTTGTTAGGTACATGAGCAGTGCAATTGCTGAACAGATCCCTGTCGCCACGATCAGTTCAAGCAGGAAGGACGAACCTCTTTGGCCTTTCCGGAATTTTCAACTGTCGGCAAGTCTGAAACGACAGGTTGCATTCTTACCCGAAACATTTCGCGATTCCGTAGGCCGCCGCCGCCGCCGCGGTTCCCACTAGCACGGTTTGCAGTGCGCTTTTGACTGGATGAGGGGTTGTGAACTTCCCTTTCACATATCCAAAGACAAACAGAGCTCCTAGAGTCACCACCACGGAACCAAGCAATCCGTCGAACACTTTTTCAAAAATGAAATAGGGAGCCAAAGGAACAAGCCCACCGGCCACATATGACCCGGCAATGGTTGCTGCGCTGGCGCCAGCCCTTCCCGGGTCAGGCTTCTCAATGCCAAGCTCGAATCGCATCATGAAGTCGACCCATCGTTTCGGATCGGAGCAAATAGCCTCGACGACCGGCTTCACGGTCGCTTCATCCAGCCCGTACGCTTGAAACACCTCTTCGATTTCAGCCACTTCCTTGTGGGGAACTTCCAAGATTTCCCGCTGCTCTCGCGCCAATTCCGAGGCGTAGTGCTCGGCGTCCGTCTTCGCGGCAAGATAACCTCCCAAACCCATGGCGATCGCCCCAGCGGCGACTTCGGCCAAACCTGCCGTGACAACCAATCCGGTGGAGTCCACGGCTCCGGAAAGGCCGGCCGCGAGCGCGAATGGAACAGTCAGCCCGTCCGACATGCCGATCACGATGTCTCGAACGGTTTCCGAAGCCGTGAAATGCTTCTCAATATGCGGGGTTTGGGGCACGGGATAAGACTCCATGGTTTCGGAATCGATTAGGCTGAAACCAATTTCACCATAAACCGCGGAAATACAAAACGCTGGTTGAAGCAACCATGCTCAAGGCGTCTTTGGTTGAGGGCTTCTGAGCACAATTTTTTGTCAGGGAGGCGTGGGCCGGGAAAAAGTGAAAAACCGGCGTGGTCAAGAGCAATGGCATGGGAATTATGGCGGCCTGAGGGTAAACTATGGTTCTTGAATAATTCATGGGAATTCGTCGCGGAAGGCTGGTCGTTGCATGGGTGAAATGGCTGAGAATCTGAGCAGCAACTCGCTTGTTTATCCGTCGGACAGGCGAATGTGGGTCCAAGTGAAGTGGCCGTTTCTGGTTCTTGGCGCGTTTGCCGCCATCGCTCCGGTCGCCGCGGCATGGATTTGGTATTGGACATTCGGATTGCCGGAGATGGGCCCGTCGCCAAGTCGGATTGAGCCATCGGCAAGCGATCCCATTGGTTTTCCCGCTTGGTTGAGGCTTGCCCATTTTGTGAATCTGTTTCTGATGGTTCTCCTGATACGCAGTGGTCTGTCCATTTTGATGGACCATCCAAGGCTTTATTGGAGCAACCATTGCACCCTTGGTTCGGAATGGATCCGCTTCACTCCGATTGTTGTTCCCAAGGACCGGGTATGGACCGCCAAGGACGATAGCCGCTACATCTCTCCCTGGATCGCCTTGCCCGGTTTCCGCCACACGGTGGGGATTGCCAGGCACTGGCATTTTTTGAGTGCCTTTTTCTGGTTCCTGAATGGGGCCATCTTCGTGACCCTTTTGTTTTGCACCAACCAGTGGAAAAGGCTGGTGCCCACGGACATTGGCATCTTTTTTGATGCCTGGAAGGTGATGGTTCATTACGCGACCTTCCACATGCCTGTCGAGCCCGATGGTTTTTACAAGTATAATCCGCTCCAACAACTCTCGTATTTTGGGATCGTGTTCATCGTGGCCCCTGTTTCCATGCTCACCGGGTTGGCCATGTCTCCCGCCATCGACAATTGGCTGCGCTGGTACCCGGCGCTGTTTGGAGGCAGGCAGGCTGCCCGTTCGATCCATTTTCTTGCGGTGTGCTCCTACCTCGCGTTCCTGGTGCCCCATGTCGGCATGGTGGTGATCACGGGACTGTCAAGGAACATGAACCACATCGTCATGGGAACCGACGATACCGATCCGACCGGGTTGATTGTTTTCATTGCCGGGTTGGCGGCTATTTTGGTGGCCTGTTATCTGGCCCATTGGGTTTCCTGGAAGAGGCCAAGGTGGGTCCAGATGGGCTTCAGGCGCATCCTAGGGCCCTTGCAAAGGGCCGTGCTCAACAGGCTTCCCAGCCGAGTGCAATACACCAGAGCCGACATTTCGCCTTATTTCTGGCCAAACGGGAAAATGCCGCATTCTCCGGAGTGGGAAAACCTTGGAGAGTTGAGACGCCAGAACTTCCGTCTCAGGGTGTTTGGGCTGGTGGCCAATCCGGTGGAACTCGACTTTCAAGCCTTGCAGGCAATCGGCAAAAGGGAGCAGATCACCCTGCACCACTGCATCCAGGGGTGGTCCGGCGTGGCCCAGTGGGGGGGCATCACCCTTGGCCAACTCATGGATCTCGTGAAACCGTTGCCTGAAGCCAAGGTGGTTGTGTTCCATTCCTACGGCGACGGACATTATGGGGGCGAATATTATGATACCCTCACGATTGAAAATGCTGGACATCCTGAAACCATGTTGGCATGGGAGATGAATGACAAACCCCTAACGGATCTCCATGGAGCCCCCTTGCGGCTTCGCGCCGAGAACCAACTGGGCTACAAGATGGTCAAGTGGATCAAGAGTGTGGAATTTGTCGCTTCGGAGAAGGCCGTCGGAAAAGGATATGGCGGGAAGAACGAGGATGATGAATATTATCCCGTCGTGGCCAATATCTGACTTGTCCTGATTGATATCATAATTTATTTGGCATAATAGCCAGTGGTGTCTGGCAATGCCGTTTGATAAAGAACAAATGTCATGGAAACGCAGGTAAAGCCCTACCTGAGTCCCTCGAGGCGTTCCTCCCGCGGCAACGCAATGAACTTCCAGGTTGCCGGGTAAAAACAGACGACGAGAATGGGCCTGTAGCCTGCAATCGTTATGTCGCGTTTCACTTTGATTTGGACCACGCTGCACCCGCTGCTTGCCGATTATTTCACAAACTGCACATCCACTTTTGGAAGGATGGCCTTGATTTTGGCTTGAATTTCCCCCGGGTACCCCTTGCCATATCGAACGAGCGACAGCGTCTTGAGATGGGAAAAAGATCGCAACTGAGGGATGCGGCTAACGGGCAGGTCGAGGTCCGAGAGTGTCAATTCCTGGACTTGGCTCAACCCAGCGAGCGCGCTCAGGTTGGCATCGGTGATGGAATTGCACGCCAATTTGAGGCGGCGCAATGTGGGAATGGCTTTCATCGTGTCGATGGCCTCGTTCGCTGGGGAATTCACACCGTATTCCAGGGCCATATATTCCATCGGGAGTTCGCTCAGATGCCTGATCAGCCCTGCTGTGGATTTGGAACAACTGATTTCAATGCCCGTTAGTTTCTTCAGCTTTTTGAAGTGCTCGGCGCTGGCATCCGTGAGCAGTTTTGAATGCCACAATTTGATGAATTCAAGGTTGGGAAATTGCGCGCAAACATGGCCGAAGCCTTTGTCATCAAGGCTGTTGCTGTGGAAATTAATCCTCTTAAGCTTGGTCCAGCCTTGGAATTTTGCGAACCCGTGACCTTTGATTGGCGAACCTCGAAAAGTGAAACTTTCAAGGTTCTTCAGGCCTGCCAACTTTTCCAGACCGGCGTCCGTGGCCTGGCCGAAATAGGCCAGTTCCAATGAGGAAAGTCCGGAGCATTGCTCGAGCGTTTGAAGACGCGCGAGGCTGAGGTCGCCTAGGGAGGGATTTCCTTTCAGCCCCCTCGCTGTGCCTTCCATGCTGAAGGATTTGAGACTCTTGAGATTCAAGAGCGGTGGCAGCCACGAGTCATCAATCTTAGTTGCCACGATCTTGACAGACTCAAGGGATGAAATGTGGCCAAGGTGTTCGATGAATGCCGCATCGTAAGGATCGTCCTTGGCATCACGGTAGGCGTGGGCCTTGCCGTTCATAATGCTGGTGCTCATGGCGGTGAGCGTGTCAAAGATGGCAATCTCACCACCAGCCGCTTTTTTCAATGCCTCAGGCGTCGTGTTGATTTTGGTGTACGCGCCGGGAGCGCTCTCAATGGTGCGCATGACTTCCTTGACATGCGGATGCCGCTTCGCGGCGGCGAGGATGACATCCGCATGATGTGCCAGTGATTTTTTCAGGCCTGCATCCTTCGTGGAGGCGATGACTGCTTCAATGTCAGCTTGAGTGGCCACCTTGGAAAGATCCGGTGCGGCAGCTTGAATTGAGAATATTGGTGTCAACAGCAGCAAACACAGCATCATGGCTCCTTTTTCAGCTTTGTGTTTCATGGGATCTATGTCCTTGTTGTCGAGTGATTGTGGGTGGTCTCGTTCCTGATTGACTTCTGGGGCGGTTTGGTCGCTCAACGAATTGGCAATGGTTCTCCCGATGCGGCACTCATAATTACATGAGTTTCCAAGACTGAGACATCAGATTCAAGTATCGCAAACATTCGAATCGGGATTTCTGAGCGTATCGTCTCAATTGGAAAAAAAATTTCGGTTATGAATCACCAAGCTTTGGCAGGGATTCTTTTCTTCACAAAGGGCCGTTGGCAAGCTACCTGGCTGTTGATGGCACAAGAGCGATTAATATTGTTACTTAACAAGGTCCAATTTGTAGGATTGATTACTGATTATAGGGTGCGAAACCATGTTTCATGGCATCATGGCCAAGGGAAGGGTGGACTTGATTGCCAGCAAGGTGATCAACAGCTTTTGCGTTTGTGCCATTCTGCTTTATATCCAAATGTTTCATAAACGGATCATCCTTGAAATGAAAAAGAAGCTTGCCGTGGCCATGGCGACCAATGAGGAACTTTTGCAAAATGTGTTTCCCCTGAAGGTGCTTCAGGCGGTCAAGGATTAGAAAGGAGTCATTGCGGAACGATTCGAGTGTGCCACGGTGATTTTCGCGGACATTGTCAATTTCACACCCATGCCTGAAAAAATGTCGGCGATCGACCTCGTTCATCTTCTGGACAAGGTTTTTAGCCGCCTAGCCGCCTTGGTGAGAAAGCATGGCTTGGGGAAAATCAAGACGATAGGCAACGCCTATATGGTGGCGGCGGGCGTGCCGGTGGTATGCGGAAATCACGCTGAATCGATGGCTGATTTCGCCCTTGAATTTCCCCAATCGCTCCGGGATTTCAACAAGGAAAACAGTCTCGACTTGAACATGAGGATCGGGATCAACTCAGATCCACTTGCGGCCGGTGTGATCGGCAAATGGAAATTCCTTTACGACCTGTGGATCAATTGCGTGAACACCGCGGCGCGCATGGAGTGGCACGGTATAGCTGGGGAGATCCAGATTATTGAATCCACCTGTGATTTGATTGCCCATGTTTTTGAAATCCAGGATCGAGGGACCATTGAAACCAAAGGCAAGGGGCTCATGAAAACATATTTCCTCAATGGCCGAAAAGCGGTCGTTTCGGCATGAAGCGTGTTGGAGGATGCCGATCCGAGGCTACTCAGGTTCGTTGATGTGTAAAATCCCGACTCTTGAGGTTTCTGTTTACTTTTCTGACTACACCCGACAGGATCCGAACCTGTAACCTGCGGTTCCGTAGTGCAACTAGTACTGGAATAAAGTGCTTGTTTTCAAGCTGTTTTGTTGTGAAAAAGGGCCCGTTGCACAAAATGTTGCACGGCGACGGTGCCATCAAGGGACATCCATGGATCAATTCGGATTTGTGTAGTGTCTGATGATTCATATGGCCTTCATGCCTCGCCTATGCCGGCTAGTATCGGCATGGCATGGATGGAATTCAAGGCTTTTCCGTGTCTGCCCCTCCTTACCGCCTTTTTTAGGCCTCATTGTTGAGGTGCCGGATCGCCACCAGCTTGGCCAGGAGCGATACCAGCCTGTTGACCGCCGCCTGATCGAGCACCGCTGTCCTGACAACGGAAACTTCCATTCGCTCTGTGGACGCGTGAAGCGGTGCGCGAGGTGAACCATCGCCGGGCGGGCTTGTGCCTTCCCGCTCAAGGGTGGTGCATTTCCCGGGGGGCATGCTTCATGTGGCTGTTCGCCATGCCTATGAAACAACCCGGTCCTTGCGCGGCGGTGGATGGAATTGGCCCTATCCGTCCATCAGGATGGAATTGGAGGCCCCAAACGGCGAAACCAGCCGAGTGACTGGATAAACATGAGATCGGATCATTTGGGCGTAAACTCACATGAAAAGCCGACCATGATTTTAATGCTTTCTAACAAGGGCAAACGATTTGGCTGTAACATGATCCGAACGATGACTGATCAGTGGAAATGGACATTCATGGCTGCATGAAAAATAATGAGGAGAATCGTTGTGCATTGTAGCTTGGGTTTCAGTCGAAAGATCAAATCGCTTCTATATTTCATGGCTTCGGAAGAATTGAAAAAGGTAATGGGTGATGGTTGAAATCCCTGTAGACCCTGAAGATACCGCCAGCATTCACATGATTGGCAATGAAATTTTGGAAAGCATGATCGTTGCCGTGGAAAATGTGCGTGACAGGTTAATGCGTGCCACCTCGGCCCTTGATCGGAAAGATGTCCCATACGCCGTAATCGGGGGGAACGCCGTGGCAGCTTGGGTATGCGAGATTGAACCGGCTGCTGTCAGAAACACTCAGGATGTGGACCTCCTTTTAAACAGGCAAGACCTGCGGGCCGCCGAAGATGCCCTCGGTCAAGCTGGTTTTGTGCGCAGAGATCGTGAAGGGATTACGACGTTCCTTGATGGGCCTGGTGGCGGGGCCCGCGACGCGATTCATGTTGTTTTCGCTGGCGAGAAAGTCCGGCCTGAATATGAGTTTGCGGCACCTGTAGTTGAATCGGTTCAACGAACCACCAAGCATCGGGTCCTGGCCCTCGCCCTTCTGGTACAAATGAAGCTCACTTCTTTCAGGAACAAGGACAAAGTGCATCTGCAGGATTTGGCCTCGGTGGGTTTAATTGACAGGAGTTGGTTGGCCAAGCTGCCCCGGTCACTATCCGAGCGACTTCAGGAAATTTTGGATAATCCTGACGCGTAATTTCAAGCCGTCAACATTCAAGGCTTTTCCGTGTCGGCGCCTCCTTGCCGCCTTTTTCGGGCCTCATTGTTGAGGTGCCGGATCGCCACCAGCTTGGCCAGGAGCGATGCCAGCCTGTTGACCGCCGCCTCATGGGCCATCCGGGCCGACGGGTTGTCTGGTTGGTGTTTCTTCCGCATGGACCCTTCTCCCGTGTTAAGGAATCGCTTGAGGTGCCTGCCGAGCACGCCCAGCATGGCGATGATGAGTTGACCAAGGTGTTTCCGGTTCCGCCATGACTCGATCTGTGAATACACCTTCTGGTTCAACTCGCTGACCGCCGGGGGACTCACCCGCATCCCCCAAAGAGCTTCCGTGATGTCCTTCTTGCGCCTGACGCTCACACCGGCCAGGTACATCTGAACCAGCGATTCCTCCACGCCGCTCTCCCGCCTCTTGTAACGCTCAATGATCCGGGTCTCGAACGGAAGGCTCCGCAGGCGTGGCACCTTCAAGGTCACTTCGCCTGCCTTGGTCCGCAACCTCCGCCGGTAGCTGCCAGCACGGGTATCCAATCGATCAGGGCTTTTCTCGTACCTGACCGCTCCACACAGGTCGTCTGCCTCGGCTTCCAACAAACCGTTCAAAGTCTGCTCCACCGAAGCCTTCACTACCGTGTCCAGATGGCCCCGGATCTGACCCTCGTCAACCCGGATCATCTCCAAAACCTTGCCCGACTTCCGCTTCCCGTTTAACCTGCCCATCGTGATCTCCGTGGTGTTCATGGTTTGGACTGTTTCGCAAACCCATCCCTAACATCACGGAGATCACCAAGCAAATTGCGCGCATATTCAAGGACCTTATTTGCACCTTCTTGTCCTTCGGCTTGGAATGTGTGTTCATCCGGATGACTCCCTGGTTACCAATGGTTCCAACACGACAATGCATTCCAGCCACTCGTTTGGCTTAATGGCAAGCAACTGCAATAAAGCCGAGAAAAGCCTTTCCGACTCTGGAACAAATAATTTGACATGGGACATCCAGATGACGGAATCCGCCAGAGGAAGCCATTGGCTGGCGGATTCCGTCATGAAATGCAGTTTCATGGGAGATGACAGGCTTGCGTTGGCGCCGGAGACTGCGATCCCCGCCATCAAAGGGTCGGTTTTTGACTGCTCAAGCATTTTCCAAGTCACCCTGAATCGAATCAGTTTCCTGCGCATCGATTCAGGCGACTTCAAAAGCAGAGGAATCATGGAGCTGATCGTGTCGGCCGTTTTAATGGATGGATTTCGTTTTCCATAACGCCATGAGTGAAGCGTGGGCATGGGAACATTCATCCCTGCCTCAACAAGGCGATTCCTGAGTTCTGGCATCGTCCATCCTCGGTCCGCAGCCAATGCAAACAACTGTCCAACTGGGTTCTCCATGGTGAATTCGTTCCTTTAGCAATCAGAGGAATTTTCAAAAGCATAATTGTGTATAAGAGCGTATGTCAATCAGGATCTTAGGGTGACTTTTCGATTTGGGAAGCAAGAATTCACGCATCCTGTGAGTGTCCTTTGATTAAAAACCCATATATAATGGATGATTCTTGACAAAACCTTGCTTTTGATACCGGCCGTACAGTTATTTGGTTGCAAATCCTGATTCAATCTTGACCGAAAAAGTACAATGTGTATTATTGGGGTCTGGGCTGCATCGAGGATGCTGGTGACAGCGAAGATGTTCAACCATGGCCTTAGGTTGCGGCAAGCGATTTCCCGCTATCGGCCCCGAAGAGACTCATTGAATGAAGTCTCAGTTGCCCACATGTGATTTTCGCGTTGGTTTTTTCCAGGGATTGGATGGCAAACCAGTGCCTTGTTTCGCGCCAGTTTGTGCCGGTCATCTTTTGGAGGTTCAACATGACGATGTTTGCTGGTTCAGTTGGAATGAAGTTCAGATTGATAGAAAGCGGTAGTTTTATCATGGGCAGTCCCACCGCCTCCCCAATCCATCAACCGAATGAAAATCAGCACTTGGTCACGATCACCAAACACTTTTGGATGGGTGCGGAACCGGTGACCCAGGACCAGTATGTGAAAGTGATGGGGAACAATCCCAGCACGGTTAAAGGCTTCAATTTGCCGGTTCACAATGTTTCATGGTTCGAGGCTCTCGATTTTTGTTGGCGTCTGTCAAGAATTGATGGTCTGAAATATCGGTTGCCGTGGGAAGCCGAATGGGAATACAGCACGGTTAGAGGCTACAATTTGCCGGTTCACAATGTTTCATGGTTCGAGGCTCTCGATTTTTGTTGGCGTCTGTCAAGAATTGATGGTCTGAAATATCGGTTGCCGTGGGAAGCCGAATGGGAATACTCGTGCCGGGCAGGCACGGGCACTGTTTTCAATTTTGGCGATAGCTTTGAGGATATAAGCCAATTTGCCTGTCTGCAGATGATGCCCGTTGGGATGAAGTTGCCCAACGCGTGGGGCCTTCGCGACATGCATGGGCTTGTTTGGGAATGGTGCAATGATTGGTACGGGCCTTATCAGGGCCAGAATCTGAAGGATCCTCGCGGTCCTCGAAATTTCACATCCTGCCATATTTCGCAAGTCTGCATGTTTGACGGTCGCGTCATTCGGGGTGGAATCATTGCCCCTGAAGAGGCAGTCGCCACTTCAGCTTTCAGATGGGCGATTCGTGACAAAAAAATGATGGAATTTTTTAAATTTGATGTGGGGTTCCGGGTGGTCTTGGATTCCACTCTGCGATCGAGTTCATGGCGCCGTCGTAAATCCGCTCGTTTCTTTCTGGAAAATCAAGGATTATAAGCCTTTCGCCGGGTCCAGCATTGCCAGGAGCATGGAATTAGTCCCATGGCTCCTGACCCTGCCTGACCCGGGCGTCCGCATCACGCCAGCGAACTTCCCGCGCGGCAGCAAGCTTGGAGCCATCAGGAAGATTTTTTTCCCTTGGTTTCAAGATGTTTCATATTCTTTTGAAGATCTGTTATAGCGTCATTTACTTTCTTTTTTAGTTTTTCCGCTTTCGTTGCGATTTTTGAGGTGTTGGTCTCAGCCGCCTTGGCCAATTTCATGATCTCGTCTAGGACAGCCATCTCCCGGATCATGGCGTCAATGGAACCTTGCATCTCGGTGATGTTGGCCGTCAGGGCGTCGTTCATCATTCGTTCCCTGACCGTGATCATTCTCGCCAACGATATGGCCATTTTCAGGGCCAGATCTGATTGAGTGTCCTCGGCGTCCCAGATGGCGATCAGGTCCTTGCCGATGCGCGTGAGCGGTTCCATCCCATCCGGAGCCGATCTCCTTGAGAACACAAACACGCCCACCTGGGCTTCCCGGTTTTCCCGTGCCTTTTGCAATTCGGCCAACGCATCCTTTTGGGTGTAAGACTTGTCCTGTTTTGATTCATAAACAATCCGCGCGCCAGGGGCGGCGCTCTCCTCGCCAAGAGTGACCACATGGTCTCCCACCTTGCAACGGCTCACTTTTCCGACGGTGTCCTTGGTGGCCTCAAACATGTCGCCCAATCGTTGTGACTCTTGCCGAATGAACAAGCCGACAGCGTCCTGGAAGTCCAACCCATGGGTTGTTGAGCGCGCCGACTCCGCCTTGCGCACCTTCATCGCCTCGAGTGAAAGCCTGACTTGTTCCTGGAATTCGTTGTTGGTTTTGTTCATCCCTTCAATCACCAACAGGATTTCACGGCGTAGCCGAGAAAGCGGAGATGTTTCCAAGTCGAGGGAGAGGCTGTCATTGATGTTTTTGTTTGTTGTTCCGAGCAATGTCGACATCCTGCTCAGAGCCGAATGCTCATTGTCCGCGGAAAATTCGTTCAGTATTGTCTTGTGCGCCCTCTCGACCTTGCCGACCAGCCTGGACAGTGCCCCTTCGTCGTTGTCCAGCGAAAATTCCTTTCTGATATTCTCAAAGTCCTCGGCCAGGTCGGTGCGGAGACTGCCGTTCCTCTGTGTTATATCCCTGACCAGCCGTGACAGGGCCGAATCCTGGTCATCGAGGGAAAATTGGCCAAGGATCGATTTCCCCTGCTTCGTGAGGACGAGGTCCATGGATTCCTTCATCGCGGCAAGGATTCCCTTCTGTTGGTCGGGGGAAAGCATCTGCAAAAGAGGACTGTTATTCCCTACATGCTCCTCCAAGGTGCTGGCTAGGGATGACTTTTCACCTTGAAGGTGCTTTCCGAGAATGGTTTCGAGCTCACCATCTCTCCGAATCAGCCTGTCAATTCGTTGTTGGAATTCACCATTTGAAGGGTCAAAATATTTTCCAAGCAGCTTTTCAACCTGGCCCGACATCGACTTCGAGTGGTCGGTAAGAGTGTTGCCAACCTCAGCCACAAATCTCTGGCATTCGTCATGGATCGACTTGGCATCCACTGCCCCGCTCGCCTGCCTGATGGCCAGCACACCTACCTTGAGGGCTGACAGCGCGAATTCGCTTTGTTCCGATGAATTGTCATGCTTGAGCAGCTCGGCCACGACCTCTCGGTCCGTGACTGTAAGATCAAGCCGCACTTCCATGCTGTCGGAAATGGATTCATCATGCTGCTGGCTCAACTTCTGGATCATTTCAAGTCCTCCTCGTGCTAGGCACAGGTTTGATCACCATCACAGGAATGATTCGCCTTGAGCAGCCGAGGATTCAGTCGCATTCAAAAATGCAAGTAGCTGCGCTCGTGTTTCACTGAACCACGATGGCTTGCCTTTTTTATTTGAGAAGGCTGGCAATGAGTTGAGCTTTCGTGAGCCAGCAAGTGATGGATGCCTGGTTTTACCCGAGATTGATTGGTGGTGAAGGAGTAGGAACTCGTTCATCAAGTGTCGCGACCAAATGGTAAATCGGGATGACGATGACTGACGGACAAAAAATTTGCTTGGCCACTTGATTGTGGGAATCCAACTTCCATAAACTTTTTGGTTCGCTTTTCGATCACCTTGCCTGTGCCACGAGGTGAATTGATATTCAGACGCGAACCAACACCAATATTGCCACGCACGGGACCCTTCAGGGGCCGTCATTGCTCGCGCACCTTTAGGAGGCGAAGATGCCACGAAAAAGTGTAACCGACGAACTCAATCCGAACATCGAGAAGGATTGCGTAGCAATCCTTCGGTTCCTCAACACCTTCATTGGCAAGCCGCTACGCGAATTGCCCACCATGCGCCGATTGTGTTCGTCCGAACACGATTTGTACGAAGGGAGGTATTTGAATGACAAGCAAGATGCCATGCGCTCCAAGATCGAGGATCGGCTCAGGCTCATCAATGAACGAGCTGATGTGTTCGGGGAAGTGGAATTGTTCGGCACCATTGACTGTCAGGCAACTTTCCGAATGAAAGCAAATGGCGCCTGGGACACGAATATCAAGGGCAAGGCGATTCGTTACGGCGTTCGCAACAGGTTTGTCAGCACGGAAATACCAAACCCTATTGGAAAAGACGCCCTTTCGATCCTCTCATTTTTCCACAAGTTTGGGGAGGAAGTCTACCTTCCGAACTTGGTAAACCTGCCGGAAATCATGGATGCGTTCAAGCGTCGTTTCGGCGTTGAGGACGAGGATGGGGTTCGCAGAAATCCATTCCTGGCAACCGATCCGATCACCAGACGCGCGCCATGCGACTTTTTCAACTATCCGGCCGATGGTTGTTCCCTTGTTCGGGAGCGCGATGCCCTGGATGGCGCGGATGGCGCGACATTTTTCGACAAGATTTTGTGTCTTGTCCACGACTGTTACAAAGCGAAGGAAATGGTTTCAATCCGATACAATTCACCTGAAAATGGTCCTAATAATTTCATATGGGATCCCGTCATCGCGAATGTCGTTTTCAAAAACGGGAGCGTGTTTCTCTTTGGCGCCATCTGGGATGTGAAGAAAAAGCAGTATTGGAAATGCAAGGGCGGGACCGCGCCGCTTGTGCGAATGCTCAAAATCGACCGAATCCTGGAAGTCAACAAAACATCCATCAAATCGACTCTGCCCAAGGAACATTTCGATCGGATCGCCAAGAATGTGCGAACCAACGACGGGATATACTATGTGCCACCTGAGAGTCGGTTTGATGCGATTATCAAGGTTTCCCCAAGTTACATTTATTATGATGAATGTGTTCCTTTCCGGGATGACTCCGCCAAGCAAAGGCTTACCACCGACAAGCTCGCAATCATTGGCCAGCCTGCAAGCGCCATCTGCTATTTCATCAAAAATACTAACATGGTTCATTTGACAAACACAATTATCGGATCTGCGGGAAACATCGTTGTACTGTCTCCCGACGAGGCGGTGCAGGAGATCAATGAGGAAATCAAACGGATCCTGGAATGCCAGTCGTTTGCGGAACCCAAAGGAGTCGCACCTGTGATTTTTCCAGGATTCAAATCGCACCCCAAGGCTTCGTCCATGGCCAGGAAAGGCGATTTGCCCAAAACCATTCCCCCGGAAGTCGGATGACATGCGCGACAAGACAGCCCACGAGAGGGACACTCGTATTTCACGCGCCTTGCGTGATGTCGTTCCCCATTACGACATCACGCGATTCGACCCCGCCGACCAGGCCGACAAGGTCCGCTTCCGTGTGAAATCCAGGTCGCCGGGGAAAACGCTCAGTGACTACACCGTGATCGTCTCACGCGAATGGGCGTCCCCGCCCGCGTGCACCTGCCCCGACGGATCGGGCAGGGCGCGCCTGGGGGGGTACTGCAAGCATGCGATCGCGGTTCTTGCCCAAAACGATGAATTCTCATGTCAGCTCATCGAATTGTTCCTGAGGGATTGATGAGGGCGATCGGATGGCGAGGAAAAGCGGTTCCATGGAATCGCCTGCAGACGATGGCGGGCTGAATTGGAACGACTGCAAGGATCTGGTCAGGGCCATGCTCGAGGCCGGTGTCAGCGTGCTGGTGCGCGGGCATCCCGGCGTCGGCAAGAGCGCCATTGCCTCCAGGCTGGCCCTTGAGATGGACATCGGACTCGTTGACATTCGTCTGGCGCAGCGCGATCCGGCGGATATCGCTGGTGTGTATTTTCCCGACGAGGGGCGGACGCAGCTCAATCTGCTCGCGCCTGATTGGGTCGTCAGGGCCGTGAACGAACCCACACTGGTATTCCTGGACGAGATCAACGCCGCGGTGACCAAGCTGCACCAGGCCGCCGCCTACCAGATCGTGCTTGAGCGCCGGGTGGGCCCATTCCGGTTTCATCCCCGCACAGTTGTTCTTGCCGCCGGAAACCTGGAGGAGGACAACGCCATCGTCACACCGCTGAGTTCCGCGCTCAGCAACCGCTTCGCGCACTTCCGGCTTCGGGTCGACACCAAGTCGTGGGTCGAGTGGGGAACCGACAACGGCATTGATGGGCGCATCCTCGGTTTCATCTCGGCCCGGGGCTCGGAAATGCTCTACGACAACAACGGCGATGACGCCTTTCCCTCCCCGCGCACCTGGGAAATGGCCAGCAAGGTGATCGGCCAAGTTCATTCCGAGCAAATCCGCCGGGTGCTCACGGCCTGCGTGGGCGCCGCCGCCGCGGCCGAATTCGATTCGTGGCTGGCCATCTATGGGCGCGTCGATCCATCCGCGATCGTCCGCCGCGGCCAGAAAGTCGACTTCTCCAAGGGGGATGGTCTGGAACCCAGCTTCCGATACGCGGCAATCTTCTCCGTCTCAAGTTGGGTGGCCGAACAGTCGGACCTCTCCCCCAAGGAAACGGAGAACCTCGTGCAGTTCCTCTCCTCCCGCGGACTCGACCCCGAGTACCAGTTTTTGTGCTTGCGCCGACTCTGGCACCTTCCTTGGTTGTCCCCCAGGCTCAGGGCAACGCCTGTGTTCCGGAAGCTTGCTGGTGGAATGGTGGCCATCCGGAAGGAAAGTTACATGGCATGATGTTTGACGACCTGGACAAGGCCGGTGCCGAACTGAGGCGCGTTTCGGCCATCCGCATGGCGCTGATCGAGGCGCACCCGTTTTGGGGATATCTGCTCATGCAGTGCCGAATCATTCCGGCCACGGGCCTGGGCGCCATCGCCGCCACCGATTGCCGAAAGAATATTTATTTCAATCCGGTGGAAACGGTGAAATTGCGCCTCTCGGAACTGGGGTTCGTGCTGCTGCATGAGGTCTGCCACCATGTCTTGGCGAGCTTCGCCAGGCAGAATGGACGCGACATATTCCTCTGGAACTGCGCGACCGACTTCGCTATCAACCGGATTGTCGCCGACATACCCGATCCATCGGGCGTCTCGCGGTACCTCTACACCCCGCCCTCCGGCGTTCTCCTCGATCGCTCCAAGGACCACATGGTGGCCGAGGCGATCTATGAGGAATTGCTGGCTGACAGGAACTTTGCGACGCGTAGGAAAACCGTCGTTCGGGTCACCATCAACCTTCCGGCCACGAACGCCAATCACTCCGGTGGTGGCGATGCCGATGATGGTGGCCAGCCCGGGCCAGGCGCGGGGAACAAAAGAAAGCCGTCATCGGATGACGCAAAGGCAGGGAAGGGGCGGGAGATCACCGTGGATGACCATGCGGGAGGCATTGACATCCATTTGCCTGGCGAACTGACGGATGCCGAGCGCGAGGCGCTCGAAGGCATGGTCCGCGCAGCGGTCGGACATTGGCGCGCCAGCGACAGGAAGGGCGACATACCCGGCGACATCGCGCGGAAATACACCGACGCAAGGCCCCGGGTGAACTGGCGCCAAATGCTGCGGAACCACCTGTCGGCGTTCATGGGCCGCGATGAATTCAGCCGCGGCCGTCCCAATCGGCGGTGGATGGGTGAGGGTCTCGTCGTGCCGGGATGCCACGACGAGAAGGTCGGACGGGTGGTTGTCGCGCTCGACACCAGCGGCAGCATGTCGCCGGAACTTCTGGGAAAGGTGATCGCGGAAATAAAGCCCCTGATGGAGCAGGTGCTCGATCTCGACCTAGTCGTGGCCGATGCGAAGGTTCAGGAGGTGGTCTCGCTGGACGCGTTGCCCGCCTGGCTTGGGCGGGGCAAGGCGGCGGGCGGGGGCGGCACCAGCCATGTTCCTGTCTTCGAGTGGGTCGCGCGCAACGGCAACCCGCCCGACCTGTTCATCGGCCTTACCGACCTCCACACCGAACTGCCGCCGCGGCGCCCAAACTACCCCGTCCTATGGGTTGTGCCCGAAAGGCATGGCCAAGCCGAATGGGGCACCGTGGTGGTCGCCGACTAAAGATTTGAATCGATCCTGAAACTGGATGATTTTTTCAACTTCTTGGGGCAAGTCTTTCAGAATCTGTGATTGTGTTTTTAGGCCGCGGCCGCCGTTTGGTACCGGAAGTGGGCCGCCCCCTGGCAAGCGGGAGCTTCTGTACTAAACGATATCTGCAGTATTCAAGTTGCCATGCGCTACGACTGAATTCGGATTCCTTCGGCGCGAATCAACAATATCCGGTCGTTCAGCCTTGTGGCCGGAACGAATGGATTGGCGGATTGTCGCGGCATTCGTTGAAAACATACTTGGTTGGTATTAGGAGTGAGCAATGAAGATCACGCGGATCATGGTGGAATGCGTCTATGGTGGAATGCGGCTTTATCAACGCGGCAAGGGAACACGAGGCCGAGCACCTGCTTGAGGCCATTGAGTCGATTCAATCGATTTCGATTGAGAGGTCTCCAGAGTTCGGGAAAATGCGCGAACAAGTCGGCAAAGTCATGGACCTGTTCAGCATCCTGTGTCAGACATTGGGTTTGACGCGTTTCATGGAATCTTTCAGCGCGATAAAGCGGCACCCGGATATCGCTGAACAAGCCCAAACAATTCTCCGAAAAATCGCGGAGATCGATGGCTCGCTGGCGAGAATCACAGGTTTGATTCACGAGACGCAGAAAGAACTTGACAAGGCCTTGTATATCCATGCGGAAACCTTGGAGAGCATCGCTTTTATCAAAGCTAAACTTTCGGAAGATGCCTGACGCCGGCGTATGGCCCGTGAAGCCCGGGCAGCGAGGTGGCTTTGAGTGGATTCGTTGGCAGGCCAGTCTTCAAGCATTCCTGCCTTGTGGACTCTGGTTGTTTGGCCATTTTCGCACTGATTTGGCTTGAGGAGATCGGCAGCTATTTGTTGGGCCCTCGTTTGGCTCAGGCTCCCGGGCACTTCCATACCGCCCGTTGGATTGTGTTGAAGGAACCAATGCCAAATGGAATTCACCAGCTAGCACAGATGTTTCCAACGCATGGCTATGCCATTGGGCCGAAAGCAAAACATAAAAGGTTAAGTCTCATACCAAAGCAGGACGGGTCTAAAACCCTGTTCATCCAGCTGATGATATTTGCTTGAAAAAACCCATGTTTTTGAACCTGGGGAATCATTCCCCAACCTCCCGATTAGGGTGATCGTGCGCCGGGCTCGAACCCCGGCTGCGGAGGGTACGATGCCATGAAGAAGATGCGGTATGGAGCAGGCTACCAGATCATGTCCAGCGCCGAGGCCATGAAGCGCCTCGATGAGGTGGACGGTCTCGCGCGCAAGCACCATCAGGCCAAGAAGGCCGAGACCCGGAAGAGGCTGGCCGATGAACTCTTTGGCAAAATTCACAACGACAAGTCGCTATTGACAGGCGAACTGTCTCCCGTGGCCGCGCTGGCGCACAACACCATCAGACGGAGGGGGCGTTGGGATGACCCGGTTCAGACGGCCTTGGACATCGCGCAAGAGTTCGCGCTCAAGTTGGGCAAGAAGGAACGCAAGTGGCCTGCCAAACTGCCGTTCAAGGCTTTGGCTGGCCGGATCATCGTCTGCACAAGCCTCGATGTCATCAAACGGCACTACCGCCATTACAACAAGCGGAAACATGACGGTGTTGGCCCGGCTTCATTGGAGCCATCCGACATCCTGGCGTCTGTCATCGATCCGAATGCGATCTCGCCTCATGCCTACGATCGCCTGTATGAGGGGGTGCTGGCGCAAATCCAGCTCATGCCTCCGCTGGAGCGTTCGGTGGCCATGCAGCGAATCATGGACCTTGAAATCTTGAATGGGCGGGAGTTTGCCCTACTCCACGAAAGATCTTCCGCCTGGGCCAGCGACATGTACACCGGGGTGACCAAAAACATGAGGATCAAGCTCTATGTCTTGGCTCTGGAGCTTGGAATCGCCCTTTGATTTTACGAAGCCCTGCCTGAACCAGCGCGAAGATATTCGCGCTGGTTCAGGCAGGGTTGTTTTCAAGAGCGGCCATTCAAGCGGCGGTCGGTTGATTGACTCATCCAAACATTTGGGAAAGTTCGAGGAATGCCGCTCTTCCTGTTGAGGTGAGAGTCCGCCCGTGACCCTTTTCGATGGCCACAAGTCCGGCCCTCACCAGTTGGGCCTCAAAGTTTTCGACCAATACAGGATCCAATCCGGCCTGGGTGTACACCCGCGCCTTCGACGACCCGGATTCGCCAATCAGGCCCAGGATCTTGAAATGCGTGGCCGTCCATCCCTCCGAATGGATCCCTCTCTGACAAAGGAAGCGGTCGACCTCCGACTTGGAAATGTGGGAAATTCCCGATGTGAGGCAGAGTTCACCCACCCGCTTTTTGACCTCGCGAGGCGAACCATGGCATGATCCCGCTATCAGGCTCGCTGCCTCGTCAGCGAGCGATTTTCCCTCGGAGCGGGCGACAAGCATGGCGATCTCGGCCAATTCACCGGCCTTGTAACTTTCGAGTTCGAAGACCAAAAATCTGTTGAGCAAGTCCTGCATCATTTTTCCAGGTCTTGTCTGCCTCGTCAGCGAGCGATCGTCCCTCGGAGCGGGCGACAAGCATGGCGATCTCGGCCAATTCACCGGCCTTGTAACTTTCGAGTTCGAAGACCAAAAATCTGTTGAGCAAGTCCTGCATCATTTTTCCAGGTCTTGTCGTCGCGGCGACGAATGTCAGGGGTGGCATCTCGACCAGTCTCTCAGGTTCGGGATGCCTGCCTGTTCGAGCGGGTCTTCGCACAGGCCTGCCGTCCAGAATGCTTAAAAAGGCTGTCTGGATATCCTTTTTAGATTTGTCAATCTCATCCAATATTGAGACATCATAGGGGCTCAGCCGTTCATGCAGGTCGAGCATGGAGGTGAGGTTCGTGAAGGCGGAGCAGTTGGAGTAGATGTGCCCGACCCCGAGGAGGGCAGCCACCGCATGGGCCAGTTGGGTCTTGCCACCGCCCGATGGTCCGACGAGGAGTATCGGCGGTATCACCCGCCCTCCCGCATTGCAGCCCTCGGCCAACTCACGAAGCCTGTCGACCAGCTTTCCCTGGCCGAGAATGCCGTCGAACGCAGGGTGTCTTGTCGCCGCGGGAACCGAACCGCCAGCGCTGGCGGCGGTTGTTTCGACAGGAACCATGGAGGCCTCCGCGCTGGATTCGTCCACCGCGGTTTCCGCCCCGTAGCCACTTGGAATGATGTCATAGTGCATAAAAACTCCACTTGCGGACTCATGAAACAAAAGTCAGTCACTTTGCCGCTGTGACAGGGGCGGCTGCCAGGGGAATGATCTCCCCATAACTGGCTGGCGCTTGCGGCCGGAATCCACAGAGCACCCATGCCAGGCGGCACTTCGGAGGTTCCGGCGGTGCCACACCATGGCCATCAGTGAAAAGAATCACCCACGCGGGCTTGATCCGCTGGATCAGCTTGCGGCTCAGGGGTGGGCGGAAGTCGGTGCCCCCCCTTCCGCGAAAAACCAGACCCTTTACTATTTCAGATGGCGATAGGCGCCTGACTTCCTGGACAATGGTATCAAACTGTACAAGCCACACCTCCGCGTGAGGAATGATTCCCAGGATTTCCCTATGGATTTCCGCGAGGACGGAATCGGTCATTGATCCGCTGGAGTCCACGGCCAGCATCACCCGTGGATTTTGAGGCTTGGTTTCGCGACCGGGGACCAATCCGGCCAGCGCAAGGTGCCTCCTTGAAGGCCTCGAATAGGTCGGCACCACCTTGCCTGAGTCCGCGCCAAGGAACCTCCGCAACCTTGCCGCCCATGGAACGACTGGCTTTCTGCTAGTGGCCTGAACCAGAGAGGCCAGTCCGCCAGCTTCGGTGCCATGGCTCATCCCTCGCAATATTGCCTGTTGCTTGCCGCCCGGCATACCTTTGGATGCCTTTTCCGCGCCGAGGTCGGCCACGGCGGCCCCCGCCATTCTCGCCACATCCGAGCTAGATATGGTTGGACTGCTCGCTTCACGGATTTCAGCCTCGTCCTCTAGTCTCGCGACCCTAGGGTCGGATTCAAAATTCATGGATGAGAGGATTCGGTATCGTTCCTCGAAACTCTGACCTGGCTTCAATTCGGGAAAATGCTCGAGCAGAACCGGTTGTCCTGGCAGGTCGGAGGCGTCAATCCATTCATTGACCGAAACCTCCTCCGCGATCGTTCGCGCCATCGAGTTCGGGAAGGCTTCGCGCGAATGACAAAGGTGTCCGAAGACAAGATGGTGAATTTCGTGTTTGAGCACGGCCGCCGCCTGTCGGATGGTCAGACCGGCAGTGAATTCCGGGGAGAATTCGATTTTGATTGCCCCGTTAACCTTGCCGATGCGCATCGTTGGGATCGACGGATTTGGCCCCATATGCATCATGGCCAGGTTGTGCCCATGGAAAGGTGTTTCCCAGGCGAGGCGCATTTCGGCGGCGCGCATATTAGCCCAAGCCTTATCGAGAATCGGATCGTCGGATATCATTTTCTCGCCCCCGCGGTGTTGGCGTTGTAGCGGTACCGCTCGGCCGACTCGAGCACGCCCTTGGAAATGTCGGCCGGACACAACTTGGCAAACTTCACAATTTCGCCAGCCACGATGTTGGCTGGCTTGCCGCCGGCGATGCGGTTGACATTTTGAACATCGAGCATCTCCACCCGGATGGTTTCCGCGGTGGAAGTGAAAAGATCGGTTCGCTTGGCGCGGGTCCACTGGTCGACGGTTTGTCGGTAGTTGGCTTCGCCCGAAAGGATCCTCTCCAGGCTCAGAGGCCTGAGTCCGGTCATCAAACAACCGACGAACGCCCGCCCGAGAACCGAACCCACCAGACCCTCCGCGCAGGCCGTCAAGACTTCCGCGTCGTCACGCAAGTCCGGATTGCGCAACATCAAACTGGACAGCATGGTCCAGGCCCTGGGGTTCGCTTCCGCCGAGAATTTCTGCAAACCGCCAACATAACTAGCCACATCGGGATGCACATTATTTTCCCGCCCCCACGCAACCCATCCGCGCACTTCGGGTTCGAGCTGGCATTTGACGAAGCGCGAACTAAAAGCCGGATCGAGTTCATCCGTGTGGTAGTCGGTTCCCGACGGATTGCATGCGGCGATAATCCTCCAGCCTGCAGGTAGGGTGTAACCCGACAGTTCGATCTTTCGGCTAGTGATCAGATTGAGCAATGCGGCGCGAACCTGCCTCGACGACCGATTGATTTCGTCAAAAAAGATGACTCCCTCACTTTTTTCGTCCCTTGGCAGGCTGGCTGGGGCCAGATATGTCGTTCCGTGCGGGCCGGTCGAAGGTAAACCAAGCAAGTCCACGGGTTCCGCGGCGGAAAGATCAAGCCCGAGGAAGCCTATTTTCCAGCGACTGGCCGCCGCCTGGACGATCTCAGACTTGCCGCAGCCGTGCGGCCCCGTAATCAGCATCGGTTGGTTTGCCCTGAGGCATTTGTCCAAGACACGCATCACCAATGAGTAAGACATTTTCGCCTTCCTCCTTTTGATCCAATTATGGATCTACCAAAAGATCAAGATCATGAAACGATTCGCGGAATGTTCATTCCGAATGGCCATTCACCGCGCCAAATCCATGGATCCCAAAATAGTCAAAAAATGAGTCATTGGTTATCACCGAATCCCTTAAATCCGTAATTATAAAAATTCTTTTATATGAAATCCTTAATTTTCACGGCAATTGACGCGTCTTTTGGCTTGATTTTTTACACCGGCCTTTTTCACGGCTTGAATTTTTCCTTGGTTTGTCATGTGTCAGGATGACTTGCCGAGGATCGTGAAGTACGCCACGGGCACGCCCCAGGCGATTATCGGTATACCAGGAGGGGGGCCGAGAACCACCAGTTTGGCCGTCTCGATGCCATTGACTGTTTCGTAGCCCACGATGGCGGCGGTAAGCACATCCGATTTCTGGAAGACGATCCGCCCCTGTCCCATGCGGGAATCACGAATCCAGCCGCCAAAGGGCCTGATCACCTTGATCAGCCGACCGAAATGCTTCC
>Ga0194133_10003417_pt1 | contig 22561 bp, 17 predicted proteins | sample TA2KigOf40mmetaG_FD_155448 | JGI IMG/M metagenome (GOLD analysis project Ga0194133, IMG submission 155448) | Freshwater microbial communities from Lake Tanganyika, Tanzania - TA2015055 Kigoma Offshore 40m | ecosystem: Environmental > Aquatic > Freshwater > Lake | place: Tanzania: Lake...
AGAGACACGAAAAACGACTTGGGCCACGGGCTGCTAGGGGGAGTTCGTGCAGGTCCATGACGACCGGGCAATCTTTCAGGGACGGATAGACGAGCTGTCCGTGATCGACATCCACAGCCTCTGACCGGCGTCGGGCGCGAGGCGTCGAAGCCCCGGGAACGGCCGACTAGGACGCGGTCTGCGCAGACGCCAGAAAAACGCCACCGAAGCGGGTGCGGGGCGTTTCGAGAAACCCGCTCCGGACGCCCGGGCCGCTCCTCCCGAGGCTCACGAGTCGTTCATCAGCCGCAAGACCGGTGCGGAGGTGCCATTGACCGGGCTATCTTTTGGAGCGACGTCCTCACCGCCGACGCCTGGGAGGCGTTCACCGAGGCGGGGGGGCCGTGGGACGCGGCCGTGGCGGAGCGCCTGCGGAAGCACGTCTTCTCGGTGGGCAACACGGTCGATCCCGGCGAGGGATACCGGGCCTTCCGCGGCCGCGAGGCCGTCACCGCCCCCTTCATGCGCCAGCACGGGTTCGAGCCGGCGGCGAAGTGAGCGCTGGCGGAGCGAAACCAGCCTTGTCCGCCCCCGGCGGTGGCGGCTAGTGTGCGGGCCCGGGGAGGCATGCCCATCCGCTCTCCGCTTCCCCCCTCCCCCGCACGCCCGCCATGCGCTCCCTCCTCGACTGGCTCCTCTACGCGCAGACCGGCGGGCAGTTCCGCCATCTCGTCGGCCTGACCACGCACTACGCCCCGCCCGACGTCGCCGCCTACCGGCGCTACCTGCCGCGGGCGCTGGGGATGCCGGCCCGTCCGGTGGTGAAGGTGTTCCTCATCGACTACCGCGACGTGGTTCCCTGGCCGCTGGTGCGCTACCAGGAGTGGTCGCTGCTCCTGCGCGCCGTCCACGGGGGCGCGGAGGGGTGGTATCCGGTGACGATGCCGGTGACGACCTGGGTGGCGCGCCAGGGGGGGCATCACCTCGGCTTCCCCAAGTACGTCACCCCCTCGATCGGCCTCGTCGAGACCCCCGACGGCGCGCGCGGCCATGCGCTCGCGCGGGGCCGGATGGAGGTGACCATGGACTTCCGCCTCGGGGCCCCGCCGCCCGCGCCGGGCGTGGAGCGGCGCCTCCTCGAGGCCGACTCGATCCTTCCCGACGACCTCCTCACCCTCAAGCCGGTGGGCAAGGGGCCGACGGCGCACCGCGTGCGCTTCGTCGACATGGTGGCGTCGCGCTGGGAGCGGTCGCCGGGCGTGGTGACGATCCGCGGCGACGCCGGCGGGCTGATCCCCCAGGGCACGGCGCTGGCGGCGAGCCTCCACCGCTACCGCGGCGGGATGAATCTGGTGGAAGCCTCCGCCCCGCGCGCCGCCCGGCCGCGCCGCGCCCCGGCCGCCTGATCCCGCGTTGCAATCCGCCGTCAGGCGAGCCCCCGGGGGCCTCGCAGCCCCGGCGCATGTCGTCGAGGAAGCGCGCCGCCGGGGCGGCGGGCACGAAGGCCGCCTCGAGCGCGGGGGCGTAGGGGGTGGGGACGAAGGCGCCGGTGAGCCGGCGAACGGGGGCGTCGAGGAGGTCGAAGCCCTTGTCGGCGACGCGCGCCGCCACCTCGGCGGCGAACCCGCACGACGCCGGCGGCTCGTCGACGACCAAGAGCCGGCCGGTGCGGGAGACGCTCGCGAGGATAAGCCCGTGCGACAGTGGGTGATCTCGGTGCCGAAGAATTTACGGGGTTTTCTCGCCGATCGGCCTGCGGCCGTCGCCGCTCTCACAAGAATCTTCATTGAGGAGATCGAGCGGCTGCTGGGCGCTGTCGCAGGCGTGACGAGTGACGCCAGCGCCCCCGCAGCCGCTCGCCCACGGCTCGGCGCCGTGTCCTTCCTGCACCGCTTCGGCTCGGCGCTCGAAGCTCACGTGCACCTGCACGTATGCGCAACCGAAGGCGTCTTCGTGCCGCCTGCCGACACCGCGCGGTGCGACACCCCGCCGGCGTTCCTGCCGGCCCGACCGATCAACCAGGCCGATCTGGCCGCGCTCACCGAGAAGGTGCGCCGTCGTGTCGTGCGTTGGTTCCGCATGCAGCGGCTCCTCGACGCCGATGCGGCCAGCGATATGGTCGCTCGAGAGAACAGCGGGTTTTCAGTCGACGCCAGTGTTCGGATCACGCTCAATAGACCGCGACGTGCCGAGCTATTTTCAGAGCCTCGAACACCTGACGCGATACTGTGCCCGGCCGCCCTTCGCGCTCGAGCGACTCTTCGTGAGCCGCGGTGCAGATGGCCAGATCGCTCGCATCCGCTACGTGCTGCCGAGACATAAGGCGGCCAACTGGGTCGGACCCACTCGCAGCCGCAAGTCCACGCGGCCGGGGGCCAATGGCGTCGTCGACCTCTCGCCTTTTGAGTTCCTCGACCGGCTCGCTGACCTCGTGCCGCCGCCGCGGAAGCACCGGCATCGCTATCACGGGGTGTTCGCCCCGAATCACAAGCTCAGGTCCGCCGTCACGGCGCTCGCCATCGGGAATGTCGGCAAGCCGCGTGATGCCGCGACTGGTGGGCATGCGGTCGGCGGACATGCGGCGGACGGAGATGCCACCGGCCACGGCTGCGACTCATGCGACAAACCGCCCTCCCACGACACCTCTCGACGCCAAAGGCCAAACTCATGGCCCGGGTGGGGGAGGAGTTTCCTTTTGCGTGCCCGGGGTGTGGTGGCGACATCCGCCTCATCGCGTTCATTACCGATCCGGGGCCGATCCGGAAAATCCTGACACACTTGGGCGAACCGCTCGAACCGCCGCCCGTGTCTCCCGCCCGTGGCCCACCGACCGACTGGGGAAACCTCGTGCAGGTCCACAACGAATGCGACGTGACTCAGACGTCGCCCGACGAACTGCCCGTGATCGACATTCGCAGCCTCTGACGGGATCCCATGCCACGGTGCGGACGGCCCGTGAGCAGGGCGGTTTCAGAGCGGGCTCGAGCCGACGAGAAAAATCCGGCCTTGAGCGTGGATAGGAAGCTCTTCGGCACCTCCACGGTCGGGCCGCATACGGCCCAGCCAGCTCCGGCGGTTGCTCCTCATAATCCGCCCCGCCAGGCCGACGCTTGCCGAAGTGCCATTGGCCGACCGATCCTTAGGTCGATGCGCTGCCGCATCGCGCCGGCGTCACTCCCCCTGGCATCGGCGACGATGATGCGCGTGCCGCCAACCGCTTCGGCGCGGGCGAGCAGGTCGTCGGCGGAGAGTGCCGCCCCCGCCGCGGCCGGCTTCGCCTTCTTGAGTTCACGGAGCTCCTTGACGACGGCGGCCAGGCGGTGCGGCAGTTCGCCGACGGGCACCTTGAGGGCGCCGGCGGCCTCGGCGAGCGTGTGCTCGGGAGGACGAGCCGTTGACCGGGCTATCCTTGGCATCTCCCATCCGATGTGATTTCAAGGGCGATCGTTCCCGGGGCTGCCCTGCGGCCGCGCGTTCGCCGAGACCGGGCATTGGCTCTACACCGACGTGCTTACCCGCTCGCGAAGCAGTTCGCCGGCCGCATGCCGGCGCTTCGGATGACCAACACGGCGCAATCCAGACTCAAGTTCTTCGTCCGAGTGCCACCCACGCCCGCGGGCTCGATGCCTATCCCTACAACCAGTTCGACAACTTCGGCGTTCCCCGCTGGGGCTCGAGCCGCTACTACAGCCTCGCGATGCCGCAGCTCTACGGCGAGATCGCCCGTGGTGATTTCTCGGTGCTCGTCGGCCACTTCTATTCGCCGCTCGGCTACGAGACCGTACCGGCGGTCGGCAACTTCTTTTACACGCACTCCAACACGTTCATGTATGGCACACCGAACACGCACACGGGCGTCCTCGTCTACTGGCAGCCCAACGACGGCGTGCGGATCGGGAGCGGCGTGACCAACGGCTGGGACAACTTCTCCGACGGCGTGCCCACAGTAGCCAACCCCGACTATCCCGGCGCGACGAACAATCTTGCCTACCTCGGCAGCCTCACGCTCGCCTCGGAGGGTGGCGGCCAGTTGCTCACGGTGGCGATCTCCACCGGCAACGAATACACGCCGGTGATCGATCCCGCCGGAAATCCGCAGGGCGTGCTCGTGGGCAATCGCTCGATGATCACGGCATATTGGCAGAACGAACTTACCGAGCGGCTGACGTCGGTCACGGAAGGCTCCGCGGCCTGGCAGTTCAACGCCGACACCGGGCTCCAAAACCGCGGCCAGTCCGCCGGGCTCGCCCAGTGGTATGGCATCTCGCAGTACTTCTACCGCGGCCTCACAGACACGCTCTCCGCCGGCCTGCGGCTCGAGTGGTATCGCGATAACAACGGCTTCCGCACCGCCTATCCCGCCCGCAACGGGGCTACGAACACGACACCCGTCGCCACCGGGTTTGCCGGCAACCTGTGGGGGGCGACGGTCGGCTGCAACTGGGCGCCGACGGCCAACTGGATCATCCGTCCAGAGCTGCGCTACGACTGGTACACGCCTTCGGCCTATGGCACCGGCGCCCTCCCCTTCGGCCCCATCACCACGCGCCCCGGCGGCCTCGTGACGGGCGACGCATACGGCCAGTGGTATCTCGGCTGCGATGCGATCTTTCAGTTGTAGCCGGTGCGCGGCGTCGCGAGCGCAACTCGTAGATTGCCTTTTCGGTTTTCTCGACGTTGGCCTTCGCAGCGGCATCAAGTTGTTGAGGGTGCGTCTATTCGCGGGTCTGGCGGGCGTATCTGGACGTCATCCGGGAGGCGGCGTGACGGAGAGTCCCTTGAAGGCCAAAACTGTTAGGCAAAGTGTTAGGCGCAGGCGTTTCGGCGCAAAAATCCCGCGCCAAGCCACACGCGCCGTTCCCGGGGAATTTGCACAATCGCGATACGAGCGCGACTTGACTGCTGGTTCTAGTGGCACTCAAAATCCGTTGCCCGCAATGGCGTGTGGGTTCAAGTCCCACCTCCGGCAGTCGTGGACGCGGGCGACCGCACCACGCCCTCGCGCGAAGTCACCACCGATGGAAAGTCTTCCGTTCTCGCTGCGTGTCGGTGGCGGGCTCGTCGATGTGCACGGCATGGCCCGCAACGAGGGGCCGGACCTCGTCCTCGAGTTCCAGACCGCCGACGGTCTGGTGGGCATTTTGCGGTCCGCCGTGAAAACGATCACGATCCCCGTTGGCGCGCTGGCCGCGATCGAGTACCGGCAGTCGTTGTTCTCGACGAAGGTCGTCGGCCGTGTCCGCCACCTACGGCTGGTGCAAGATCTGCCCGGAAGCCGCCAGGGACAGTTCGAGCTGCTCATCGATCGACGGTACAGGACCAGTGCCAGACGGTTCGTCGCCGACCTGGAAGTCCGCCGCGCCGAGGAGGAATTGCGCCGTGTCGGGCGCGGCGACATCAGTCCGCCATGAGTGGTTCGCCAGCGCCCCGCGTGCACAGCGCGGCCATCGCCTCCAGGGCGATCGTCGCGTTGATGAACGCCACGTGGCCGTCGGCAAACAGCACGTCGACGCCGCCGGGGTGGAACGACGAAGGCTCGTTGTCGTTCCGCGCGTTGACGGCCACCGTGCAGCCGTTTGCCCGGCCACAGCCTTCGCGCGAACCATCGCTGCTCGTACCGTCGAGGCTGAACGCGCCGTCGCTGTCGGCCCAGCCGATTCCCTGGTCGTTGGCCAGATCCCCCCGCAGGCGCCCCTGGCGATAGACGCTCGGCCGCCCCGCCGCTTCGACGATCATGATCGTCCGTGACGTGCCGTCGGTGATCCACGCCTGGCGAGTCGTCGAGTCGCGGTGCATGACGGCGAACCGAGCGCCCGTCGAGTACCTGGCCGGGTCGATGGCCGTCGGGTGCACCCCCTGGATCGCTTCGTAGTCAACGCCTGCCAGCGGCAGCGTGAATGTCAGCGCCGGCCGCGGAGCCTTGGCGATCGCGCGGAGCACCGGCTCCAGCGGGGGCGTGCTCGGGCAGACGTAGATCGGGACCGGAATCGAGGCGACTGCGAGGTTCGTCCCCTGCCACCAGTGCTGCCGGGTGTCGTAGAGCGACCGCACGTCGACCTGCTCGAGATAGGGCAGGATTGCCGTCCGCCAGCCCAGCGCCGTACCGTCGGGATTTCCGGGACCCGGGCGCGTCCACCCCGATGCCGGAAACACGCGCCACGCCGCCTCGAAGCCGAGGACGCCGAGCCCGATCTGGCGCTGGTGCGACCGGCATTGCACGCGGCGGGACGCCTCGCGGGCCGCCGACACGGCCGGCAGCAGCATCCCGGCGAGCATACCGACGATCGCGACGACGACGAGCACCTCCACGAGCGTGAAGCCCGCGGGCGCAGCGTCGTGCGCCAGACCGGGCCGGGAAGACCGCGAAACCGGTTCGTCAGACCCGGACCACCCATACGCGGCTGGCCCCCCGCGACGGTGGAACCGGCACAACGCCGGCCGGGGGAGGAAGAGCATCGGCACGGAATGACCCCCTCGTTTGAAACGCGGCAGTAGCGAGGATAGACATCGCTGGAGGGAACCGATTGTGGTTGGCGATTCCCGACCCGCAAACCGGCACCAGGAGGGGGACCCGCCCCGACGCATGACCGCGCACCGACTTCTCCTGAATGATCGCACCTGGGTCCTGGCCGCTCTCCTGGCAGGCGTGTCCCTCGTGTTGCCCACGGTGGCAGCATCGCGTGGCCAGGAAGCGTTTCCCACGGCCCCCGACGTACCGGCCGTTGCACGGCCTGAAGCCGACACGCCTCCCACCGCTCCCGTGCCGCCAGACAAGCCCGTTGATCTGCCGGCGGCGAAGCCCGCAGAGCCTGCCGCAGACAAGCCTGCGGAGGCTCCTGCGGAGAAGCCCGTCGCGGCGCCGGCCGACGCGCCGACTGTCGCAACGCAGCCTCCTGCTGCCACGCCCGGATCACCCGACCCCGGACCGCGACTCGACGCGATCGAGAAGCAGCTCGGCGAGATCACGAAGCTCCTCCAGGGGCTGCGGCCTGCCGCCCCCTCCGTGGGCGAAGGCAAGCCGACCGCCGAACCGGCGACGCCCGCGGCCGAACCGGCCAAGCCGGCCGGATGGTCGGGCGTGATCTCGCCCGAGTGGTTGGCCGGCATCCGGTGGCGGAGCATCGGTCCGGCGAACATGAGCGGCCGGATCGTCGATCTCGCCGTCAACGAGGCCGATCCAAACACGTTCTGGGCGGCGACGGCTTCGGGCGGCCTGATCAAGACGACCAACGCCGGGGTGTCGTTCAGTCATCAATTCGACCGCGAGGCGACCGTCTCGATCGGCGCCGTCGCGGTCGCACGGGGCAACCCCGACATCGTCTGGGTCGGCACCGGCGAGAACAACCCGCGCAATTCGGTCAGCTACGGCGACGGCGTCTACAAATCGACCGACGGCGGCAAGACCTGGAAGAACATGGGCCTGAAGGGGACGTACCAGATCGGCGAGATCGTCATCCATCCCACGAACCCCGACACCGTCTACGTCGGCGCCCTCGGCCGCCTCTACGGCGACAACGGCGAGCGCGGCGTCTTCAAGACCACCGACGGCGGCGCGACCTGGGAGCGCTGCTTCTTCGTCGACGAGCGCACCGGCGTGATCGACATGCAGATGCACCCGACCGATCCCGAGACGCTGATCGTGGCGGCCTGGGAGCGCCTCCGCGACGGGTTCGACAGCTGGCCGGGGAGCGACGTGCCGCTCCGCGAGGGCTACGGCGGCTACGACCCGATCCGCAAGTGGGGCCCCGGCAGCGGTCTCCACAAGACCACCGACGGCGGCAAGACGTGGCGCAAGCTCACCAAGGGGCTGCCGACGAGCGCCCTGGGAAGGATCGGCATCGACTGGTACCGCAAGGATCCCAACGTCGTGTTCGCCGTCGTCGATTGCGAGGCGATCGGCAAGGGACCGGCGCCGTTGCCGGTGGCATGGGGCGCGGTCGGCGAGAACCGCGACGGCAAGGCGCTGGTCACGCAGGTCTATCCGAAGAGCCCCGCGGCCCGCGCCGGGCTGCTGCCGGGCGACGTCGTCGAAGCGCTCGGCGACACGCCGGTCACCGACTTCGACCAGATTCTCGACGTGCTGCGGACGAAGAAGCCGGGGGACACGTTCGCCGCCTCGATCGCGCGCGGGGCCGAAAAACGGTCGTTCGAATTCACCCTCGCGCCTCGTCCCGGGTCCGGGGGGCGGAGCAACGTCTGGCTGGGGGCGGGCGGCGAGGAGGGGGACGAGGGGCTGAAGGTCGGCCAGATCGCCCCCGACAGCCCCGCCGCGAAGGCCGGGCTCCAGGCCGACGACCTGATCGTCGAGTTCGACGGAACCAAAGCCGAGTCGTGGGAGGAAGTCGCCGAAGCGGTGGGCGGTCGCAACGCCGGCGAGAGGGTCAAGGTGAAGCTCGTCCGCGCCGGTGAAACCCGGCAGATCGACGTCGTCCTCGCCGAGAGGAGCGGCGGGCGCGGACGCGAGACGCCCCAGGAATCGCGCACCTACGTCGGCATCACCGGGCAGAACGCCGCCGGCGGCGGGGCGAAGATCACCGCGGTCACCGAAAACGGACCGGCCGCCAAGGCCGGCGTCCTCAAGGACGACGTCGTCAGGAAGGTCCAGGGCAAGCCGGCCGCCGACTACCGCGCCATGATCGCCGCGCTCCGCGAGTTGAAGGCCGGCGACACGGTGCGCTTGGAGATCGCCCGTGCCACCGAAGTCAAGGAGATCGACGTCGTCGTCGAAAACCGTCCCGAGCCGCCGCGCCCCTACACCGCCTCGCTCGGCGGCCAGGCGGCCAACGTCCAGGACCAGCAGGGGGCCAAGGGATTCGAGTACGGCGGGATCTACAAATCGACCGACGGTGGCGAGAGCTGGTCGCGGATCAACAGCGTCCACTCGCGCCCGATGTACTTCAGCGTGATCCGCGTCGATCCCTCCGACGACAAGCGGCTGTACCTGCTCGGCGTCGCGCAGTACGCGTCGAGCGACGGCGGGCTGTCGTTCCAGCCGCGCCTCGGCCGCGGCGTCCACGCCGACGGCCACGCCCTGTGGATCGACCCCCGCGACGGCCGCCACATGGTCATCGGGGTCGACGGCGGCGTGTACGTCACGTTCGACCGCGGCGCCCGCTGGGATCACCTCAACACGCTGGCGCTCGGCCAGTTTTATCACGTCGCCATCGCCCCCACGCATCCCTACGCGGTCTACGGCGGCCTCCAGGACAACGGCACCTGGGGGGGCCCGGCCTTGTCGCTGGCGGGCAGTGGTCTGGTCAACGAAGACTGGCTCTCGGTCGGCGGGGGCGACGGCTTCCGCTGCCAGGTCGATCCGACCGACCCGGAGCTCGTCTACTGGACGAGCCAGGACGGCAACATGGGCCGCCGCCACATGAAGACCGGCGAGCGGGCCTCGATCCGCGCCCAGGCGCCCGAGGGGGAGCCGGCCTACCGCTTCAATTGGAACACGCCGTTCATCCTCTCCGCGGCCAATTCGCGGATCTTCTACGCCGCCGGCAACTACGTCTTCCGTTCGCTCGACCGCGGCGCGCGGCTCGAGAAGATCTCGCCGGAGATCACGCTCACCAAGCGCGGATCGGCGACGGCGCTGGCCGAATCGCCGCGCGACCCGGGCGTCCTCTACGTCGGCACCGACGACGGCGCCCTGTGGGCGACGCGCGACGGCGGCCGCGAATGGACCGAGATCGGCCGCAACCTCGACCTGCCGGCGCCGCGCTGGGTGGCGACGATCGAGGCCTCGCGGTTCGCCGACGGCCGCGTCTACGTCTGCCTCGACGGCCACCGCTCCGACGACGACGACCCCTACGTGATGGTGTCGGAGGACTACGGCAAGAGCTGGAAGTCGCTCCGCGGAAACCTCCCCCGGGGATCGACGCGCTGCCTCCGCGAGAGCCCGTTCAACGAGAAGGTGCTCCTGGTCGGGACCGAGTTCGCCCTGTTCGCCTCCGCCGACCGCGGCGGCCACTGGAACACGCTCAACACCAACCTGCCGACGGTCGCGGTGCACGAGGTGGCGTTCCATCCCACCAACGGCGACGTCGTCGTGGCGACGCATGGCCGCAGCCTGTGGATCGCCGACATCGGGCCGCTCCACCAATTCGCCGCCGGTCACCTCTCCGAGTCGCCGGTGCTCTACAAACCGGCGACGGCGATCCGCTGGCAGCGCACGCCATCGCGCGGCACGACAAACCGGCGCTTCGTCGGCGAGAATCCCCCCGCCGGCGCGAGCCTGTTCTACGCGCTGCCGGCCAAGGCCCAGGAGGTGAACCTCGAGATCAAGGACGCCGGCGGCGCCACGCTCCGCGAGCTGCGCGGCAACACCGACGCCGGCCTCCACCGGGTGACGTGGGATCTGTTCATCGCGCCGCCCGGCCGGGGAGGCGAGCGCGGTACCGGAGACCGGCCTGCAGCGGAGCGTGGGCCGGGTGGTCGCGGTGGCCGCGGCGAACGACCCGGCGAGCCCGGGCCTGCCGGCCAGCCGCCCACTCGCCCCGACCCGGCCACGCGATCCGAGACGACCGGCGCCAGCCCGGCAGCCGAAGCGCCGGCGAGCAGCGCCGGGGAGAGCGGCGCCGCCGAGCCGGAGGCTGCCGGAGAGGCCGCCGGCCGCGAAGGGGGCGAGCGCCGTCCGCGCGGGGGCCGCGGTCCCGGCGATGGGGGGAGCGGACGGGTGCGCGTCGCGCCGTCGGGCACCTACCGGGTGGTGCTCACCGTCGACGGCAAGGAATACGCCCACGAGCTGCGCCTCGTCTCCGATCCCAACCTGCCGATCGTCACCGATCTGGCCGGCGCCGAGGAGGCGTATGACGTCTGGACGGGCGACGACGAACCCGCCGACTCCGAGGAGGAGGAAGAACAGGAAGAGGAAGAGGAGCGGGCCCGCGCGGCCGCCGCGCTGGGCGGTGCCGACGGCTGACGGGCTCTTCCCGACCGCGCCCCGCGGTCAGGGGGCCAGCGCGTCGCGGAGGACCGCCATCGTGTGCCGAGCCGGGATCGCGGCACCGAGGCGGTCGAGGTGGAGGCGGAGCTGCGTCAGGCAGCCGATGTTGCCACTGGCGACCACGTCCGGCGCCGCGGCGACGATCGCCCGGGCCTTGGCTTCGCCGAGTGAGGCCGCGATCTCGGGCTGGTCGAGGTTGTAGGTCCCGGCGCTGCCGCAGCACAGATGCGGGTCGGCCAGTTCGACCAGCTCGATGCCGGGAACGGCCCGCAACAGCGCTCGCGGCGCGGCTGCGACCCCTTGGGCGTGGGCCAGATGGCAGGCGTCTTGGTAGACCACGCGGAGGGGCGTCTGGCGAAACGGCGTGCGAACGCCGAGCCGGGTGAGGAAGGCGCTGGCATCTTCGACCCGTTCACGAAACGCCCGGGCACGCGCCTCGTCGGCGGTGCCGCGGAGGACGAGCGGGTATTCGTGGAGCGCCGAGCCGCAGCCGGCGGCGTTGGTCACGATCGCGTCGACGTCGGTGGGAAAGGCGTCGAGCGTGCGGCGGGCACTGGCCCGAGCGGCCGTCAGGTCGCCGGTGTGCCAGGCGAGCGCCCCGCAGCACCCCTGGCCGCGCGGCACGACCACCTCGACCCCGTTGCGCGTGAGAACATCGATCGTCGCGGTGTTGATGTCGGGATCGAGCACCTGCTGCACGCAGCCCGCGAGCAGCGCGACGCGCGCCCGCCGCAGCCCGACCGCCGGATTGACCTCCGCCAGGTGCCGGGCGGCCGGCAGCGTCGCGGGGAGCAGGTCGAGCATCGGCCGCAGCGCGCGCGGCGACAGCCTCCGCACGATCCCCCACCGGCCGATCCGCGCGGCGAGGCGGAAGCGCGCGGGATGGGGCACGGTGAGCGCGGTGAGGAAGCGCCGCAGGCGCTCGCCGAACGGGCGCCGCACCTCGCGTGCCGCCAGCGCCCGAAACGGGCTGATCAGATCCCGGTAGGGCACGCCACTCGGGCAGGCCGGTTCGCAGGCCAGGCAGCCGAGGCAGCGGTCGACGTGCGGCTCGGCCTCGGCGAACGGCAGCTTCCCCTCGAGGACCTCCTTCATGAGCACGATCCGGCCGCGCGGCGAATCCATCTCCTGGCCGAGCGTCTGGTAGGTCGGGCAGGCCGCGAGACAGAACCCGCAGTGAACGCAGGCCGAGACCGCGTCGGCCATCGGCTGGCCGAGGGGCCCGAGTCGTTCGGTGGGGATCGAGTGGAGCATCGTCAGGCGCCGGCAGCGGGGGAGGGCGGGGGAGGTGGGGCGGGGCGCGCCGGGGCACCGGTCCAGTCGTCGAGTGTCGGAAACCGGCCGACGGGATCCAAGGCCTCCTTGACGGCGCCCTCGATCGCAAACCGGGGCCGGTCCCCGATCCACAGCGGCGCCGATCCGCGGAGCGTGAGGCCGCGCGGCGGCGCGACGAGCGACCAGGCGACGCTGCCGCCGCCGCTGACGTGGGCGGCGCGGTGGGCGGCGATCTCGGCGGCGACGATGTCGGTGCGGAAGCCCCACGGCGTCTCGACGATCTCCCGCCACAGGCCGTCGTCCTCCTCGCGGCCGCCGATCCCGCGGGCGAGGGCGTCGAGCGCCGCGGCCGGGCCGGCGAGGCGCACAAGCATGTCGTCGTGGCCGGGGGGCAGGTTGAGCGCGTCGATCGGGTAGCGCGAGCGTGCCAGGTCGGCCAGGGCTCGCGGCGTGAACGGCAGGCGGAGCGTGAGCCGACGCTCGGGGCGCGGAAACACCTTGAACGTCACGGTGCCGATCACGGCGAACCTTCCCAGGCTGCCGACGAGGAACTTCGGCACGTCGAACCCGGCGGCATTCTTCACGACCTTGCCGCCCAGCCGCAGCCAACGCCCGGCGCCGTCGACGAACCCGACGCCGAGGATGAAATCGCGCACGCCGCCATGGCGGAAGCGCCCCGGCCCCCCGGTATCGGCGGCGACGACCCCGCCGATCGTGCTCCCCGCCTCGACGAGGAGCGGATCGAAGGGGAGATGCTGCCCGCGCCCGGCCAGCACCGCCACCAGCTCCGCCACCGGAGTGCCGGCCAGCGCCGTGATCGTGAACTCGCCGGGGTCGTACTCGGTGATCCCGGCCAGCGCCGTCGTCGTGATCGCCACGGCGTCGACGTCGGACAGACGCGGCTTGGTGCGCGCCCCGACGGCGATCACGCGCGGGGCGGAGAGGACGGCGTCGCGCAGTTCGACGAGCGTGGCGGGGGCGATCATTCGCGCGACACCACCCCGGCGCGCTCCAGCGGATGGAGGCCGACGTGGCCGAGGGCGGGAGCCTCCCCGCCGGGAAACATCTTCCCCGGATTGGCGATCCCCAGCGGGTCGAACGCGGCGCGCAACCGCTTCAGACAATCGATCTCGTCGGCGTTGAACATCGCCGGGAGGAACTCGCGCTTCTCGACGCCGACGCCGTGCTCGCCGGTGATCGAGCCCCCCATCTCGACGCACATCCGCAGGATCCGCCCGGCGAGCGCCTCGGCCTGCGAGAGCGCCCCGGCCACGCGGCCGTCGAACAGGATCAGCGGATGGAGGTTGCCGTCGCCGGCGTGAAACACGTTGGCGACCCGGAGCCCGGCTTCGTCGGCCAGCGCCGCGATCCGCCGCAGCGCCTCGCCGAGCCGCTGCCTGGGCACCACGCCGTCCTGCACGATGAAGTCGGGCGACAGCCTGCCGACCGCGCTGAACGCGCTCTTCCGCCCCTTCCAGATCGCCGCCCGCTCGGCATCGTCGCGGGCGGCGCGGACCGCGACCGGCGCGCTCGTGGCGAGGATCGCGTCGAGGCGCTCGCGCTCGATCGCGACCACCTCGCGCGGCCCCTCGATCTCGACGATCAGCACCGCCGCGCACCCCGGCGGATAGTCGGCATCGACCGCGGCCCGCGCCGCCTCGATCGCCAGGCTGTCCATCACCTCGATCGCCCCGGGGAGCAGCCCGCCGGCGATCACCGCGGCGACCGCGTCGCCGGCCCTCTCGAGCGTGGCATAGCCGGCCAGCACGGTGGCGTAGGCCTCGGGGCGGGGGAGGAGCTGGAGCGTGATCTCCAGCGCGATCCCGAACAGCCCCTCGTGGCCGGTGAACAGCCCGCACCAGTCGGGCCCGAGCCGGTCGCGGCCGGCGCCGCCGAAGCGCACGACCTCGCCGCTGGCGAGCACCGCCTCGATACCGAGCACGTGGTTGGCGGTCATGCCGTGCTTGAGGCAGTGGGCCCCGCCGGAGTTGAAGGCCACGTTGCCGCCGATCGTGCAGATGCTCTGCGACGACGGGTCGGGGGCGTAGTACAGGCCGTGGGGTGCGGCGGCGAGCGAGACTCGGGTATTGACGACCCCCGGCTCGACGACGGCGATCCGCTCGTCGGGATCGATGCGGAGGATCCGCGACAGCCGGTTGAGCGCGATCACCACGCCCCCCGCGACCGGCAGCGAGCCGCCGCACAGGCTCGTGCCGCTGCCGCGGGCCACGAACGGGATCCCCTCGGCGCGGCAGGCGCGGACCAGCGCGATGACTTCGTCTCTCGTCTCCGGCACGGCAACGGCCAGCGGCCGCGTCTCGAACGCCGTCAGCCCGTCGCTCTCGTAGGCGGCCAGCTCCGCCGGGCGCGTCAGCAGCCGCGCGGGAGGGAGCAGGGCGCCGAGCCGGCCGAGCGCGGGAGGGGAGCTCATCGCGGCACCTCGCTCCCTCTCCTGATCAGGCGCCGAGGGCCGTGGCCAGCGCCGTGAGGACCAGATCGACGTTGCGCGTCGTCGCCCCGTGCCCCATCAGGCCGATCCGCCACGCCTTGCCTGCCATCGCGCCCAAGCCGGCGCCGATCTCGATGCCGTATTCCTCGAGCAACCGGCGCCGGACCGCGGCGTCGTCGACCCCGGCGGGCACGTGGATGCAGTTGAGCGTGTGGAGCGAATGCCGCGGGACGTAGCCGATGCCGAGGCGCTCGAGGCCGGCGCGGAGGCGGGCATGCATCGCCGCATGGCGGGCGATCCGGGCGTCGAGCCCCTCCTCGAGGACGATCGCCAGCGCCTCGCGGAGGGCGTAGGTCATGTTGATCGGCGCGGTGTGGTGGTACACGCGCCCGCCGCCCCCCGACGTGTAGTACTTGCGGAGCATTGAGACGTCGAGATACCACGACTGGACGCGCGTCTTCCGGGCGTCGAGCGCCGCCAGCGCCCGGTCGCCGAAGCTCACCGGCGCCAGCCCCGGCGGGCAGCTGAGGCACTTCTGCGTCCCGGAATAGATGGCGTCGATCCCCCACTCGTCGACGCGCAGCTCGTGGCCACCGAGGCTCGTCACCGCGTCGACCACCAGCAGCGCCCCGCGGCCGTGGACGATCTCCGCCAGCCCGGGAAGGTGCTGGTGGGCCCCGGTGCTCGTCTCGGCATGGACGATGCCGACGAGCTTCGTCCGCGGATGGCGTTCGAGCGCCGCGGCGATCTGGTCGGGCGTGAACGATTCCCCCCACGGCACTTCGAGGGCGTGCACGGTGGCCCCGCAGCGCTCCATGACGTCTTTCATGCGCCCGCCAAACACGCCGTTGACGCACACGATCACCTCGTCGCCGGGCTCGACGAGGTTCACGGCGATGCACTCCATCCCCGCCATCCCGGTGCCGCTGACCGGAAACGTCAGGGCGTTGGCGGTGCCGAACACGCGCCGCAGCATCTCGCAGACCTCGTCCATGATCGCGAGGTACTGCGGGTCGAGGTGGCCGAGCGTGGGGGCCGCCAACGCCCGAAGCACGCGGGACGGCACGGGGCTCGGCCCGGGGCCGAGGAGGATCCGCTCGGCGGGGTGGCGGGTGTCCATGCGGCGGGGGTGTCCCGGGCGGAGGGGCGCGACGCCGGCAGGATAACAGGCGGCCGGCGCCAGGGCCCGCCCCCGCGGCGACCGGCCCGAAACGGCCTGGCGGCCCGGCGCCCTGCCAACCCGCGGCGAGAACACGATAATGGCCGCATGGATCCACTCTCCGGAAAACTGCTCGTCGCCGCGCCGCGGCTCGGCGACCCCAATTTCAAGCAGACCGTCGTCCTCGTCGTTCACCACGAGGCCGAGGGGGCGTTTGGCCTGGTGCTCAACCGCGTCGGCGACAAGCGCGTCAAGGATGTCTGGGCGCGGCACGTCCACGAGCCCTGTCCGGTCGATCAACTGATCATGCTCGGCGGCCCGGTCGAGGGGCCGCTGATCGCCCTCCATGGCAATGCCACGCTCGGAGAGCGCGAGATCGTGCCGGGGGTGTTTTTCACCTCCGACCGTGACCTGTTGGTGGCGGTCGTCGCCGAGGGGAAGACGCCGCTGCGGGTCTACAGCGGCTATTCCGGCTGGGGTGAAGGGCAGCTCGACGGCGAGGTGGCGGCGGGAGATTGGCTGGTCGCCACGGCGGATGGCGGGTTGATCTTCGCCGACGACGACGGGCTGTGGCGCCAGGCCAGCCGGCGCTCGGCCGACGAGCAACTCGTCAGGTCGCTCCATGTCCGCCACGTGCCGCGGGAGCCGGAGATGAACTGAGCGGGCTGGGACCTAGCGGTCGGGTTTCGTGGTTTTTGTTCCGCTCGTGATGACCGCCTCCGCTCGGGCTCTGCAGAGGGGGCTTCGCCCGTCCCGTGAACGCCCGCGATCAGCGGCTCGCGACCCTACGCATACCACACCGCCCGATTTTATCGCGAAACCGCTGCATTGCTTTGTTCGGCATCAGCGATCGATGTCGTAGTAGAAGCCGTCCGCAGCTGAGCGATCCTTACCCCTTATCAGGGAACGTACCAGCTGAGGGTTGCGGAAGAGGTACCAGTCACCAAATTGGTCGAACTTCCGGCAGGATGTGGTGATGCCATCCCTCCAGAGAGTCCCGTACCGAAGACCACGTTCCTTCCCATAGCGCTTGAGCCGAATGCCAAAGTCGAGATCTTCGCCACTGAGTAGGGATTCATCAAAACCTCCCAGAGTATCGAACGTCGTTCGCTCGCACCAGAACATGCCGGCGGAAACACCCGCCCGAAGCACATGCGGCACGACAAGGGCAAGACTACAGACAATGCCGATCGAGAGTCGCTCGGGCGTAATGGCACTGCCCCCGCTTATGAACCGTCCACTGTCAAGGTGGCGGATAATGGATGAAATGGCGCCCTGGTTAGCACAACTGTCGGCGTCGATCGTGACGACGTATGGCGCGGTGGAAGCCCCGACCGCAGCGTTCCTTACCGCGGCGATGCACTTTCTGTCTTCAACCACACAGCGAGCGCCCAGCTGCTGAGCAATCTCTTGAGTACGGTCACTACAACGATTGAGTGCAACGCTGATCTCGATAGACGCAGCTGCGTAGCGGGCGGAGTCGAGCACGCTGCGGATGCATGCACCGATAAACGCTTCTTCGTTGTGGGCCGGAATGGCGACAGCAATGGCGGGTGTCATGATGCCTAACGACGGCGGTAACGGGGCCGCCGCCAAGAACCTTTGATTTCAAAACCCGCGTCATCGGCGGCTCCCGTTCACCGCTTTGTTCGGCAAATCTCCGCGTTCACCAATTGAATCATCTTCGTCGGCGCCTGTTGTCATCCGTCGCGTTCGAATCGTGCGAGTTCCGCGAGATGTTGCGTCGCCGATCGTACGGCACGCCCCGTCAGGGATTCCACGAGACGACGCGCCCAAGGGTTCAGATCGGTGCGTTCGACGTACCGTCGCGACATCGCCTGCCCGACGCCGAGGCATACGAGCCCGAACATGATGTTTGCAACCAGCCATGGCAGGCCGACTCGGGCCAGCGCATCGAAGCCGGTCAGGGCTTCGAACAGAATCAGCGCGATGGGCAACCAGGCAACGATGCCCAGGAGCAGGGTCCACTTCAAGCGCCGATACTCCGCCAGCCGGATGCGCTCGATGGTTCGGTGGAGCGTCGTGACAGGGGCCGCGTAGTCAATCGTTGCGGTCTGTCGCAACGAGTACGCGCACAGCCCCGTGACATACCCGGCGAGTACGGCCAACCCTCCCGCCACAACCAGGTACCGCGGATCGGCAAAATGGTTGGTGAGCACCGCCATCGCAGCCACGATAGTCGCGATGCCCAGCACCACCTCCAGCGTGCGTACAATCTGGAAGGGCACAAACACGGATCGCACCTTGCGCAGCAGCGTCTCTCGAAGCAGGCGCTCGTTGATCGCAAGGCTTCGTTCCAAATCGGCGCCGTGTGCGGCCCACACCTGTTTCAGGTCATCGAGTTGCATGAGGTACCTCCGTTTGGTTCGGTTGCAGGCGCCGGTCGAATGCGGCGCGCAGTTTGTTCTTGATGCGATGCAACTTCGTGCCCACGTTGGACACGGAAATCCCAAGCACTTCCGCGATGGACGCGTGGTCATGCCCGTCGAGGTAGAGCAAGACCAGTGCCTTGTCCAATTCACCCAGATCGTCGGCCCATCGCATCAACTGTTCCAGATCCGGGCTGGGGTCTGCCGATGGTGTCAAAATCGTGATCGCAGCACCTTCAAGCGACACCCGTCGGTGGCTGTGCCGGCGCTCGCGTTGATAGAAGGAAACGGCCACGTTGATCGCGATGCGGTAGATCCATGTCGTTTCTTTGAACCGATCGTCATAGCGGTCGCGAGATTGCCATAACTGCATCGCGATCTCCTGGATCACGTCCTCGCGGTCCGTCGCGTTGCGGCAGTAGGCGTAGGCGACCTTGTGGATCAGTCCGGCGTGCCGTAGCAACAGATTGGTGAATTGTTCAATGTCCATCGACATATGATTCGCAGCCCCCCTGCCGCGAATCACAAGCCCAAGTGCAATTTCGTTTGCGGCTTCATCTGATGCACTCCGCCCGGCGCCCCGTCTGTGGCAAAAATTGAGAAGTGAACGATTCCGTTTGAATCGGCGAACTTGGCCGTAGATCGTCCAAATGGCCTGGGAGCCGAACTCGTATTTCTACAGACCGTGTATTCTGCCGGTGGCGCCTGTTAGTATGCCTGCGGATCTCTTCCTGGCTTGACGCAAGGCACGACGACCACTGGATTTTCGTCGATCGTGGCAGAGGTATCGCGGGGTGTTCACAGGCGCCGCGAGCAGTGTATCCGGCCCCCACTGTGGAGTGAAGCATCTTGGTCGCCCCGTGCGGCCGCAACGTCACCACCCGAGGCCCTCTTCCGCCGAACAAGGATCTGGATCAGGGAACGCCCCGCAGTCGTGGTCGCGCGGGAGTCGCTGGGGAGAGTCTCGAAGCGCGCGTTCGTCGGGGACCTGTTCCCACTGAACAGCCGAGAGCTCGGCGCCGCCTTCGCCCTCTCGACGTACCTGCGATTCGGCACACTGCCCTCGGTGTGCTCGTTCACCGCCGAGAGCGACCGTTCGAGCTACCTCCGGGCCTATGCCCTACGATCGGGTGGCTCGCGGAGCTCGGGCCGTGAGCGGAGAAGGGTCGATTCGCCGGGTGAACCGCCATATCATCCGCGCTACGGTCACCGGGGCATGGGCCGATGAACTGACACGGATGGGGCGAGCGAATCGGTTCGCCAACGGGTAGCTTGACCGGGGGATGGTTCGACTGGCGAACGGTCGCGCCGGCGCCCCTGCGGCGTGTGAGACGCGTGACACGGGGAGGATCAAGAGATGCGCGAGCGACGGACGGGGCAGGGGAGGGTGGTCGGGATCATGGTCGCGGCACGGGCTGCGGTCATGGCATGGGGCGTGGTCGCGGCGGCACGGTCGGCGGCACAGGACATGCTTCCGTTTCCCGATCCGCCGCTGCCGAGCGTCGTCCGCCAGCGGCTCCAGGATTCCAAGCCGGTCTGGCCGGAGGCGCCGCGCCGGATCGCCGCCGACGCTCCCAACATCGTCGTGATCCTCCTCGACGACGTCGGCTTCGGCGTCGCCGAGACGTTCGGCGGCGAGGTCCGTACGCCCACGCTGTCGCGCCTCGCCGAGACCGGGATCCGCTACACCCGCTTCCACACCACGAGCATCTGCTCCCCGACGCGCGCGGCGCTGCTCACCGGCCGCAACCACACGCGCGTCGGCTCCGGCACGATCGCCGAGCGCGCCGTCGCCTTCGACGGCTACACCGGCGTGATCCCGAAGACGGCGGCGACCGTCGCCGAGGTCCTCCGCCACTACGGCTACCGGACCGGCGCTTTCGGCAAGTGGCACAACACCCCGGTCACCGAAACGACGGCCATCGGCCCCAAAGACCGCTGGCCGACCGGCTACGGGTTCGATCATTTCTACGGCTTCCTCGCCGGCGAGACGTCGCAGTGGGAGCCCCGGCTGGTGCGCAACCTCGACGCGGTCGAGCCGCCCCAGGGAAAGCGGAAGCATCTCACCGAGGATCTCGTCGACGAGGCCCTCGGCTGGCTCGACGACCGCGGCGCCTACGCCCCCGACAAGCCGTTCTTCCTCTATTTCGCGCCCGGGGCGGTCCACGGGCCGCACCACGTGGCCGCCGAGTGGGCCGACCGCTACCGGGGGAAGTTCGACGACGGCTGGGATGCCTACCGGCAGCGCGTCCACCGCCGCCAACTCGACAGCGGCGTGATCCCGCCGGGCACGAAGCTCACCCCGCGCCCCGACACCCTCCAGGCCTGGGCCGACATCCCCGCCGCCGAACGCCCGTTCCAGACGCGCGGGATGGAGCTGTTTGCCGGGTTCGTCGAGCACACCGACGCCCAGCTCGGCCGCCTCGTCGACGGCCTCGAGGCGCGGGGCCTCCGCGACGACACGCTGATCTTTTGCATCTGGGGCGACAACGGCTCCAGCGCCGAAGGGCAGCAGGGAACGATCAGCGAGTTGCTCGCGCAGAACAACATCCCCACCACCGTCGCCCAGCAGCTCGCCGCCCTCGACCGGTCGGCGGCCTTCCCGCGCTCGGCTCCCCCGCCACCGACAACATGTACCACGCCGGCTGGGCGTGGGCCGGGTCGACGCCGTTTCGGAGCACCAAGCTCGTCGCCGCCCACTTCGGCGGGACGCGCAATCCCCTCGTCGTTTCCTGGCCGCGGCGGATCAAGCCCGACGGGGCGATCCGCACGCAGTTCCAGCACGTCGTCGACGTCGTGCCGACGATCTACGAGGTCGTCGGCATCACGCCCCCGCAGGTCGTCAACGGCCAGCGGCAGATCGGCTTCGACGGCGAGAGCTTCGCCGCCACGTTCGACGACGCCCGGGCCCCGGAGCGCAAGGCACCGCAGTTTTTCGACAACAACGGCAGCCGCGGGATCCACAAGGACGGCTGGTTCGCCTGCGCGATCGGCCCGCTCTATCCCTGGAACACGCCGGCGTCGCTGCCGCGGATCGCGAGCTGGGACTCGGCCACCGACCAGTGGGAGCTGTACCACGTCGCCGAGGATTTCTCACAGGCCGACGACCTGGCGGCGAAGCATCCCGAGAAGCTCGCGGAACTGAAGCGCGAGTTCCTCCGGCTCGCGGCCGACAATCACGACTTCCCGATCGGCGCCGGCAACTGGCTGCGGCTCCACCCCGAGGACCGGGTCAAGACGTCCTACGACCGCTGGACGTTCACGCGCCACACGCGGCGGATGCCCGAGTTTGCCGCCCCCGGCCTGGGGCGCGAGAGCACCGTCGTCGAGATCGACGTCACCACCGCCCCGCGCTCCAGCGGCGTGTTGTACGCGCTGGGGGGTTCGGGCGGGGGCCTGGCGCTGTCGATGGAGGAGGGGCACCTGTCGTACCTCTACAACATGATGATCGTCGAGCGCTACACGGGGCGGTCCCCCGAGCCCCTGCCGCCGGGGAACCACGCGATCCGGGTGACGACGTCGATCCCGGGGCTGGGAAAGCCGGGCACGGTGTCGGTCGACGTCGATGGCCGGCCGTCGTTTACCGTGGCGCTTGCCCGCACGGTGCCGGCGGCGTTTACCGCCAGCGAATCGTTCGACGTCGGCCTCGACCTCGGCAGCACGGTCGACCCGGCGTGGCTCGAGCGCGAGGCGTTTGCCTTCGACGGCGCCATCGGCACGGTGCGCGTGACGCGGGTTTCGCCTGAGAAGGCTGGCGACGGAAAGGCAGCCTCACGGACGGGCCGCTGACTGCCCGTGGACAAAGCCCTCCCTGGCGCTGTGGTCGAAGGCCCCACCCGAGACGCCCTGCGTCGTGCAGCGCAGATTGCAGCGCACCGACCTCGCATGTTGAAGCGCGGCACGTTCCCGCGGGGTCTGGCAGGGAATCTCACCGAAAACAGAACTCGCTGGCACCACTCGGGTTGTAGCGAATTCCCCGAGAATCAGGCCGGTTTCGCAGACCCGGCCAATGGGCAGCACAGGATTGGAACCTTTGGCGTTTCCCTCGGGAAAACGTGGGTTCGACGGTGAGGGTGGGAACAAAAGCGGCGCGCTGCCGGCCGATCTGGCCGTGGTGATCGCCCGATGGCCGACGCTTACGAGAAACCAGCGGCGGCGGATCGTCGCCCTCGTGGAGGCGGCGCGGGATCGAGCGGCCGGCCGTCGGCGGTGATCGAGCGGGGACCGCCCGCGGTTGTCGCGGCCAACGACGGCCGCCACTGTGGACCGGCCAATCGTCCACCGATATCCTATGGCCGGCGTTTGGCGACCAGGCTCGACGCCAGACATGGCGCGGCGAGGCACGGCTCATCACGGCAGGAAAAGAG
>Ga0194133_10003421_pt1 | contig 22534 bp, 20 predicted proteins | sample TA2KigOf40mmetaG_FD_155448 | JGI IMG/M metagenome (GOLD analysis project Ga0194133, IMG submission 155448) | Freshwater microbial communities from Lake Tanganyika, Tanzania - TA2015055 Kigoma Offshore 40m | ecosystem: Environmental > Aquatic > Freshwater > Lake | place: Tanzania: Lake...
ATTTCTGTGGCCTAAAATACTGAGAGTCAAGGTAACAAAAAACTTTAGTGATGGCAGCCATAACAAACGTAACTGCGTAACGTGGCTTGATCGATGAGATATTTGTAATGAACTTATGACTGACGTAGCGCCAAGCTGCATGTATTGAGAGGTTGTTGATAGAGTTGTAATTAGCCAATCATAGCCACGGAGTCAGACGAAAAAATAAACAACGACGGTCCGTGTCATTTTTTTATAGCGGGGACGTTGTGTAAGCGCGATAACCCCGTTGCGGCAAAGTCGTTTGTCGCGTGAAGGGGGTGTGCTTGGCGAGGGCGGGGCGCAGAAGAGCGCTGTGGTGGTGATAGGTGGACTTGAACCACCGACCCCAGCATTATGAGTGCTGTGCTCTAACCAGCTGAGCTATATCACCGCGAAGCCCGACATTATCTTCGGGCGCCGAGGGGCTGTCAACCGAGCGATTTTTGGATAAAAGATAAGGCTTGATTCGCATAGTCTGCTGCCAGGCAGTCGATCACTACACGATCATCCATCGCTCTTAGCCACGTCAATTGCCTTTTTGCGAGTTGGCGGGTGGCAGCCAAGCCTTTTTCTCGCAGCGCATCGCGTGAAATGCCACCGTCAAGATACTCCCACGCCTGCCGGTACCCGACGCAGCGCATTGACGGCAAACCGAGGTGTAAGTCGCCTCTATTACGCAGTCCGCTTACTTCGTCCAATAGGCCCGGTATTGCCGACAGCATGTAATCAAAACGGGTGGTAATGCGTGCGTGTAACTCGGTACGATTAGACGGCTCCAAGGCAAGCGGCAGCAATGAAAATGGCAGCACCGGTTGTACTGATTTGGCGAGTAAGCTAGACATCGGCTGCCCACTCAGCAGCACAATCTCCATCGCGCGTTGTATGCGTTGCGTGTCGGTTGGTTTTAATCGATCGGCTGTCATCGGATCGAGCGCCCGCAAGCGTTCATGTACGGCACTGATGCCATGGCGCGCAATATCCATGTCAATTTGGGCGCGAAGTGCCGGGTTAGCGGGTGGCAGATCATCCAGGCCGTCGCGGAGTGCCTTGAAATAGAGCATGGTGCCGCCCACCAGTAGCGGTAATCTGCCGCGCGCGACAATATCAGCGATCAGTGGTATCGCATCATCTCGAAACTGTCGCACTGAGTAACTACTGATGGGATCGAGAATATCAATTAAGTGATGGGGTACCGCGTCACGTTCGGCTTTTGTTGGTTTGGCAGTCCCAATATCCATACCGCGATAAATCAGCGCCGAGTCAACCGAGATAATTTCCGCGGGGATTTTGCTGGCAATATGTAGTGCGGCTGCGGTCTTGCCAGACGCGGTAGGGCCCATGATGGCTACTGCAACCGGGCTACTCATTGCGCGTTGCTACCTCTGTCGATGATGCGTACCGAAAGAAAATTGAGCGCGCCGAGTATCGCGGAGATAATCGCCAGCGGATACAGCGTGCCATTGTGGGTTGCTCCAACGACGCTGCCGCTGACGAAGGCAAGTGCCATCATCACCGCACCCATCAAGCCAGCGGCGGTACCGGCCTGCCTGGCGAACGGCGCAATCGAACCTGCCTGAGATACAGGAAAATTAATGCCGTGTGAGGCCATGGATAAAAACATCGCCAACACCACCACCGACCAATGCCACCACCCGAGAAGTGTCGCTGCCAAAAAGAATACGCCGGCGCTTAATGAGCACGCGGTGCCAATGCGAAGTGCCTGCTTGCCACTGATGGTTTTGAGTAGACGGCGGCATACCAACGTACCGCTCATATAGCCTGCAACACCCATGCCAAAGCAGTAGCCGAACCACTGCGTAGGTACGCCAAGGATTTCGATCAGCACAAAGCTTGAGCCGGAGATGAAAATAAAAATCCCGCAGTAGGAGAGGGCGCCCGGCGTCACATTTAGCCAGAACTCACGAGCGCCTAGCACCAGCCGATAGTTTTTGATAATGCCGCTGATCTGGGTAGCCTTCGGATTTTTATGCTGGTTGGTCTCGGGTAGCGCGTAGATACAGGCTGCCATGACGCACGCTGAAAAAATACCGAGCGCGACAAATGCTGCTCGCCAGCCGAATGCCACCTGCAAATAAGCCCCGAGAATCGGCCCGATAATCGGCGCCAGTGAGATCCATGTACTGGCTCGCGCCAGCAGCTTGGCGCTATCTTCAGGTGCATAGGCATCACGAACAATCGCACGGGCAATCATCACCGCCGCGCAGCAGCCAAGCGCTTGTAGAAAGCGCGCCATGATGAGAAGTTCGATGGATTGCGCCAAGCCACACAAGGCACTTGCAGCTACATAGATCGCCAAGCCCGTCAACAGCACGGGGCGCCGGCCAAAACGATCAGATAGCGGCCCGATGACGAGTTGGGCAGAACCAAAACCAATCACGAATAAACTGAGCGTTAGCTGAACCGTAGCCACCGGAACGCCGAAGCCACTGACCAAACTTGGCAAAGAGGCCAGATAAAGATCGGTAGATAGCGGTTGCATCATCATCATTGCGGTGATGAGCAGCAGCAAAGGGGCATGCGCAAACTGCGGCAGCGGTGATGTGGGCATGCTTACTGCCCGCGTAAAAAAAGACGATCAAGATCGGTAATTGCCAACTGTACCCAAGTCGGCCGACCATGGTTGCACTGATCCGCTCGCTCGGTAGCTTCCATTTGGCGTAGCAACGCATTCATTTCGGGGATGGTCAGTGCGCGATTGGCACGGACTGCGGTGTGGCAGGCGAGCGTACCGAGTAACTCATTACGACGCTCTGTGAGCACCTCGGATCCGCCAAACTCGCGCAGATCACGTAACAGATCGCGCGCAAGTGACTGCACATCGGCATTCTTTAGCAATGCAGGTATGGCGCGCACTGCCAGCGTGGTGGGCGACATCACGGCGATATCAAATCCCAAAAGACTGAGCGTTTCGCGATGCTCTTCTACGGTACCTACTTCGATGGCATCGGCGTGAAAGCTGACGGGTATCAGTAAAGGCTGCAGTGGTACCGTGTGCGCCTCAAGCGCTTGTTTGAACTGTTCATAGAGGATGCGCTCATGCGCCGCGTGCATATCCACCAGTACCAGGCCGCTACGGTTTTGTGCCAATACGTAGATACCGTGAAGCTGCGCCAAGGCGAAACCGAGTGGGTGTGCATCATCGTCATCGGATGCATGAACCGTACCGGTACTCACGCTGTAACCAGACCCTGAGGCGGTCACCGGTTGGGCCGCATGCAAGGTATCGGAAAACATTTCGCCGTAGCGCACCATGGGCTGCGCTACACCCAGCGATGTTTGCCGCATGGGCTGCGCGCTCCATGGAATAGCAACAGGCGACATACGCTTTGAATCGCCCGCAGAGACGACATCATCGGCACCCGGTGCAGTATTCGCCAGTGATCGGCTGACGGCATGAAACACAAACTGATGTAATGCTCTGCTGTCGCGAAACCGGACTTCAATTTTCGAGGGATGAACATTCACGTCAACCAGTGACGGATCGAGCTGCAGCTGCAGCACATAGGCGGGATAGCGGTCGCCATGAAGTACATCCTGGTACGCAGATCTAACGGCATGCGTCAGTAATTTATCGCGAACGAAGCGGCCGTTAACGTAAAAATACTGCGCATCAGCTCGGCCACGGGCCGCTATAGGCAAGCCGATCAGGCCGAATAAACTCACCTCACCAGCGCTGGCCTCGAGCGGTAATGATGCCTGCGCAAAAGTCTCGCCCAATATTTCTGCGCTTCGCTCGGATAACGCGCTCTGTTGCCAGTGCTCGGTGGTTTTTCCATTATGCGTCACAGAGAACTGCAAGTCAGGTCGGGCGAGCGCGATACGTTTGACAATATCCAGACAGTGGCCGTACTCGGTCTGCTCGGATTTCAAAAATTTGCGCCGAGCCGGCGTATTGAAATAAAGGTCTTGTACATCCACCATCGTTCCAAGCGCGCCCGAGGCCGGGCTGACCGAGCCTGGGTCATGCCCCTGAATCTGCCAGGCATGGTCTGCATCGCGCGTGCGTGAGGTAATCGTCAACTGTGCTACCGAGGCAATCGATGCCAAGGCCTCGCCCCGAAATCCCAGCGTGGTGACGTTTTCCAGATCATGCAGGTCGGCGATTTTTGAGGTGGCGTGGCGAGTCAGCGCTAATGCCATTTGCGCCTGCGGTATGCCACAGCCGTTATCGGTGATCGCAATGCGCTTCACACCACCAGCCTCTAGCCGTACCGAGATTTGCGTTGCGCCTGCATCAATCGCGTTTTCCAGCAATTCCTTGACCACTGCGGACGGCCGCTCGATCACCTCACCGGCAGCGATTTGCGAGATGAGTTGGTCGGGAAGTAGGCGGATCACACGTACCGCCTCAATCGGATAGGGCATGGCGCGATTATACCGAGGGAAAAATCAGGCTTTTTAGCAGAGCCAGGCGAATTGGCCGTGTATCATCTTGGCCTTTTGCAAATACAAACCTATTTGGTTATGGAATTCACCGAATTGCTGGGCCTGATCCTGCATATTGATAAAGCGCTTGGCATGATGCTGGAGCAGTACGGCGCGCTGGTGTATGTGCTGTTATTCGCCATTGTATTTGCCGAGACTGGCTTGGTGGTTTTCCCTTTTTTACCAGGAGACACCCTGCTGTTTATTGCGGGCGCATTTTGCGCGAGCGGTTTGATGAATGCGCCTCTGCTGATGGCATTGCTCATTACGGCTGCCATTACAGGCAATACCCTCAACTACTTGATCGGTCGCACCCTTGGCCAGCGTGTATTTACCCGAGATTACCGCTGGATCGATCGTCAGGCACTCGAAAAAACGCACGCATTCTTTGAGCGGCACGGTGGAAAGACGATTATTCTCGCGCGGTGGTTGCCGGTGATTCGAACATTCGCACCATTTGTTGCGGGCGTCTCCGATATGGGGCTAGGGCGCTTTCAACTATTCAATGTCGCGGGCGCGCTGCTGTGGGTGATTGGCTTGGTGATGGCGGGGTATTTTTTTGGGAATATTCCGATCATTCGCGACCATCTCAATACCATTGTATTGGTAGGTGTCGCGGCCGCGGCGGGGCCGGTCGCACTGGCGGCAATCATTCGGTTCGTGCGTGGGCGAATGCAGCGTCGGCCAACCGAACCCTGATTCATTTGAGGTATCACGTCAGCCGACCACGATTCAGCGTAGGGTGTTTGTGAAGGTATTTGCGTATGCCTCTGGCAAGTGCCTCCGCCATCTGGTCTTGGTAACGCTCGTCGGTGAGCTTTGCTTCTTCTTCCGGGTTTGAGATAAATGCGGTCTCAACCAGAATGCTTGGAATATCGGGCGCTTTTAGAACGGCAAACCCGGCCTGCTCCACCTGCGGCTTGTGCAGGCGATTGATCGAGCCGATTTCGCCTAGTACATGTTTTGCCAGTTTCAGGCTGTCATTGATTTGCGCTGTAGTCGACAAATCGAGCAAGACACTCGCTAATTGCTGATTTTTGTTGCTGATGTTTACACCACCCACCAGATCGGCGGCATTTTCTTTGTTCGCCAACCACCGCGCGGCCGTTGAGCTTGCGCCTTTTTCCGAAAGCGCGAAAACAGATGATCCACGTGCTGTGGGCTCGATGAAAGCATCAGCGTGAATCGACACAAACAAATCAGCCTGTACCTTGCGCGCCTTTTGTACGCGTACATGCAGCGGCACAAAATAATCGCCGTCACGCGTTAGCATGACACGCACATTGGCTTGCTGTTCAAGTCGTGCTTTAAGTCGGTGGGCAATAGAGAGCACGACGTTCTTTTCAAAATTGCCGCCGCGCCCAACCGCTCCCGGATCTTCGCCGCCATGACCCGGGTCGAGCGCGATCGTGATCATGCGGGTGATACCCGCTGGCGGCTCGGATGGTGCGTCAGCTTTTGCGGTTGGCGCCGGAGCCTCTGGTGCTGCTGCCTCGGGCACAGGCGGGGGGCGAGGGCGATTGAGTAGTTCGGCAATCGGATCGATTGGCTTGGCCGGGTATAAATCAAACACCAGCCGGTGCCGGTAGCTACCCACCGGCGCCAGCGTGAAGACTTGCGGCTGTATGTCGGCTTTCAGGTCAAACACCATCCTCACAACGCCGGGGCGGTTTTGGCCTATTCGTACCTGCGCAATATAGGGATCATTCGGCTGGACCTTGGCCACCAGGCTCTTCAACTTAGTATCGAGCTCAACCCCTTCGATGTCGACCACCAAACGGTTTGGGTTGGTGACCAGAAAATGCGATGACTGCAGCTTGCTATCGGTTTCCAGTGTGACGCGCGTATAGTCGCTGGCGGGCCATACCCTAACCGCAGCGATCTGCGCGGCGCTGGCGAAACGAACCGGAAGTAGTGACAGTAATAAGGTGGCGCCGGATTGAAGGACGATACGACGCGCGGCGTGTTCTAGGTATTCGGACTTGGGTACAGATTTTCCAGACATGTGGCGCCCAGTTCAGAACGTGCGCGCAATTCTACCGTACGCCCTTGATATTCTGCAGTGAGGAAAATCTCCATATCAGCTTTCGGCAGAAGATCACCGGCCTGCTCTGGCCACTCGACAATACAGATGTTCTCGTCACCGAAATAATCGCGAAAACCGGCCTCGATGAATTCACGCGGGCTGCTGATTCGGTAGAGATCGAAATGACATAACGCTACGGTATGGCCTTGTAGTGTTACGGTATAAGGTTCGAGTAAGGTATAGGTTGGGCTTTTGACACGACCCGTATGGCCTGCGGCGCGCAAGATAGCGCGCGTGAGAAAGGTCTTGCCGGCGCCGAGGTCACCGTGCAGATATATTTTTAATCCCGGGCGCAGCATATGGCCGATTGCCTCACCTAGTCGCTCGGTGGCCGACTCATCTTCCAGAAAATCTTTTCGTTGGCGCATAAATTAAAATGCAAGCACGCATGTGCAGCGTAGCCGCCAATGATACCCGTCACCATGCCTCAAACGCCCGAACAACTTGCTACGCTCGCTGCGCTGATCAAGCAGTGGGGACAATCACTGGGCTTTTCCTCGGTGGGCGTGACCGATATTGATTTAGGTACCGCCAGCGACTATCTTCAGCAGTGGCTTGCGGCCGGATTTCATGGGCAGATGGCGTTCATGGCGGTACACGGAAGCAAGCGGTCGCATCCCGAGCAGCTGGTTCCTGGTACCGTGCGCGTCATCAGCGCGCGTATGGATTATCTTCCCGGTGACAGTCAAGATGATTGGCGCGAGCGCGAGCTGCAACGACAAAACGATCCCAATGCCGCTGTCATCTCGGTGTACGCACGCGGTCGGGATTATCACAAATTATTGCGCTCACGATTACAGCAACTCGTCGATCGCATCACCGACGCAGCAGGACCGATAGGTTATCGCGTGTTTACCGATTCAGCGCCGGTGATGGAGGTCGAGTTAGCGCAAAAAGCGGGCCTCGGCTGGCGCGGCAAACATACCTTGCTGCTTCACCGAGATGCGGGGTCGATGTTTTTCCTGGGCGAGATCTACACTGATTTGCCGCTGCCTGTTGATCAGCCTGTATCGTCGCACTGTGGCGAGTGCGCCGCCTGTATCGATATCTGCCCGACTCAGGCCATTATCGCACCCTACCAGCTTGATGCACGTCGCTGTATTTCTTACCTGACCATCGAGTTGAAAGATAGTATTCCGTTAGCGTTGCGGCCGCTGCTGGGAAACCGTATTTACGGCTGCGATGACTGTCAGCTGATTTGTCCGTGGAATAAATTTGCGCAACGCAGCCCCTTGCCCGATTTTGATGTCAGAGAGGGGCTCGATGCTGCTACGCTGATCGCACTGTTTCAATGGAGCGCGCAGGATTTCGAGCGTAAGCTTGAGGGAAATCCCATACGTCGTATTGGCCATGAGCGATGGCTGCGTAATATTGCGGTCGCACTTGGTAATGCAGCAGCGCACCGGGCCGGCGATGTCGCTATCGTGCGTGCGCTGCAGTCGCAGGAGTCACATCCTTCGGCATTAGTGCGTGAGCATGTCGCTTGGGCCTTGGCGCAGCACGCGAGTAATGTAGACGAGTCAATGAAATGACGACCCAATTATTCTCTGCAGTGATAGCAGCCCCCTTCGGCCGCATGGGCATACGGGTTGAGAGCGATGTGCTGCGCGAATTGGTTTACTTGCCTGCTACGTATGAGTTGCGTCCGCCGCGTGACGCACTATCCCGTGAGATCGCAGCGCAAATAAAGGCGTATTTCAAAGACCCTGACTTTACCTTTTCGATACCATTACCAGAGACGGGTACCGCGCATCAGCGCAAGGTTTGGCAACATATTTGCATGATCCCGCGTGGCGACGTGCTCACCTACGGGCAGTTGGCGCGTCGTATCCGTTCCGCGCCGCGCGCAGTCGGGCAGGCGTGTGGCTCAAACTGGTACCCACTGATTATCCCTTGCCACCGAGTGACCGCGGCGAATGGTATCGGCGGCTTTGCACGTCATGATGGCGGTTTCCATCAAGGGGTCAAGCGCTGGCTGCTGTCGCACGAGCGGGTGCCGGGCTACTGCTGATGGCTGGTGAGCTTCCTGATCAAGCTGATATCGACGCCTTCTGCGATGCCCTATGGCTGGAGGACGGGCTGTCGAAAAATACCCTGGACGCTTACAAGCGTGATTTGCAGTTGTTCTCCGCTTGGTTGCATGAGCAGCACCGAAAAAATTTATATCAGGCGGTTGATACTGATCTGAGCGCCTATTTTGCATTTCGCCACGCCGACACCAAGGCCAGCACTGCCAACCGTCGTTTAGCGGTGTTAAAGCGCTTTTACCAGCACGCGCTGCGAGAGCGTCGTGTGGCTGCTGACCCTTGCCTCAAGCTGCGCTCTGCCAAGCAAGCGCCCCGTTTTCCCAAGACCTTATCCGAGCCCCATGTCGAGGCCTTGCTGGCGGCGCCGGATGTGACGACTTTACTGGGCCTACGTGATAGAACCATGTTGGAACTGATGTATGCCAGCGGTTTACGCGTATCCGAGTTGGTGCTGCTGAAAACGGTCGAGCTGGGGCTGAACGAAGGTGTATTACGCGTCACCGGCAAAGGCAGCAAGACACGTTTAGTACCTTTTGGCGAAGAGGCACGCGCCTGGATAGAGCGCTACCTGTCGGAAGCTCGCAGCGCTATTCTCGGCGGCAAAATCGCTGATGCGCTGTTTGTTACCAGCCTGGGTGGTCCCATGACACGACAGATGTTTTGGACTCTGATCAAGAAATATGCGCAGCGCGCTGGTATTACTGCCCCGTTATCGCCGCATACATTGCGACATGCGTTCGCAACGCATTTGCTAAACCACGGAGCGGACTTGCGTGTAGTGCAACTCCTGCTTGGTCATGCTGATATATCTACTACGCAAATTTATACCCACGTGGCGCGTGAGCGCCTGAAGAAAATCCACCAGATGCATCACCCCAGAGGATAATGCGTCTTGGTGACTAATTAATATGAACATACTTCACTTGCTTGTTTTTGCAGCCTTGGCGTACCTGCTCGGCTCGGTATCGTTTGCCATCGTGGTGAGCAAACTATTTCGGTTGGCTGATCCGCGTACGTTTGGATCGGGTAATCCGGGTGCTACCAACGTGCTCAGAACAGGTAATAAGGCGGCTGCGGCGCTGACGCTGCTCGGCGACTGCTTGAAGGGCGTGGTACCCGTGGCGCTGGCAGTGACCTTCGACGAGCGCCTGGGTATCGGTGATGCCGGTATTGCCTTGATATCGGTGGCGGTGTTTGCTGGTCATTTGTGGCCCGTGTATTTTCGATTTAAGGGCGGCAAAGGCGTAGCCACAGCGCTCGGTGTGCTGCTCGGGCTGAATCCTGTACTGGGAGTAGCGACTGCATTAACGTGGGTCGTTATCGCCTACGCGTTTCGGTATTCGTCACTAGCAGCATTAGTATCGGCGCTGTTCGCGCCTTTCTACTACACGCTACTGTTTGGCCTGAACACGATCGGGCTAGCGGTGCTGTTGATGAGTGTGCTTTTGATATGGCGACACAAAACCAATATCGGAAATCTGATCAGCGGTAAAGAAAGCAAGATAGGTAAGCCAAATAGCTAGCGTCGTTTATATGCCATTGCTGATGCGGCCAGTGTTACCCAAGTCCTGGTTCGCGATATCAATCGCCGTTAATGGCCAACGCGGCTGCACATTAAAGCTGTAGTCGTAACTTGCCGCTGCAGGATTATTTTTCAAGCGCTGCGCGGCTGCGAATGCAATCATGGCGCCGTTATCAGTGCAAAGCGTCAGCTCCGGATAAAACACCGAAAATCGCTTTCGTTCTGCGGCGGCGTTGAGCGCCACACGCAGCTGCTGATTTGCGCCAACGCCTCCGGCAATCACGAGTTGTTTCAGGCCGGTTTGTATTAATGCGGCGAGACATTTGGTGGTTAGCACCTCGACCATCGCGTCGACGAAAGCCCGTGCGATGTTGGCTTTGTCCTGCTCGCATAAATTGGTCTGATGCCGCTTGACGAGTGTGAGTACCGCTGTTTTCAAGCCAGAGAAGCTGAAGTCAAGATTCTTTGAGTGCAGCATCGGGCGTGGCAAGGCATACGCATTGGGGTCACCAAATTCCGCCAGCCGTGAAATTGCGGGCCCACCGGGATAGCCTAGCCCGAGTAGCTTGGCTGATTTATCAAACGCCTCGCCCGCAGCATCATCCAGTGTTTCTCCTAGCAGCTGATATTGCCCGATACCCTCTACGCGCATCAGCTGAGTGTGGCCTCCTGATACCAGAAGCGCGACAAACGGAAACGCGGGCGCTGGCTCAGATAACAGCGGTGACAGTAAATGCCCTTCTAGATGATGAACGCCCAGTACCGGCCGCTGCAGCGCAAGGCCCAGCGCATTGGCAACCGACGCACCCACGAGGAGCGCCCCGGCTAACCCAGGCCCTTGGGTGTAACCGATCGCATCGATCGACGAAAGTGCAACTCCCGCTTGCTCGAGCACTTGTTCCAACAAGGGTATGGTGCGCCGAACATGGTCGCGCGAGGCTAGTTCCGGAACAACGCCGCCATAGGCTTCGTGCATCGCTACTTGCGAGTGCAGCGCATGCGCCAGCAGACCGCGCTCGGTGTCGTAGAGCGCCAAGCCAGTTTCGTCGCATGAGGATTCGACGCCGAGAACAATCATGATGAACTGAAAATAGGATGCGTGTGGTGGGTCTGCATGCGGATTGTAGAGCAAGGTGTCGGCGCAAAATCCCCGACCCAAGGTCAGCGGTGTAAGCTAGCAGCATGTCTGATCAGAATACCGCTTTTACTGCGGCACCATTGATTCGCGAAATCGGTCGCGGTAAAAAAGGTGCGCGCGATATGTCGCAAGCTGATGCACGAGCGGTATACGCCGCGATGCTGGAGCGGCGTGTGTCGGATCTTGAGCTCGGCGCTTTGCTGATCGGCATGCGGATCAAGGGCGAATCGGTCGCAGAGATTGCCGGATTTCTTGAGGCGGCTGAGGCCAGCTTTGAGCCGCTATCGGCGCCAGCAAATACGTTTGCGCCACTACTTATTCCTAGCTACAACGGGTCACGCCAGCTGCCGAATCTCACACCCCTGCTGGCACTGTTGCTGGCGCGAGAAGGTGTGCCGGTGCTGGTGCATGGGGTAACCGAAGACCCGGGTCGGGTCACCACGGCCGAGATTTTCGGCGCACTGGGGTTCGCCGCTCTGAGCGACCGGGCGCAAGCCAGTCACGCGCTCACGCAGCGCATCCCGGTGTTCATGCCGATCAGCGTACTGGCACCAAAAATTTATCAGCTGCTGCAACTACGTCGTGTGCTGGGGCTGCGTAACTCCACGCACACGCTGGTCAAGATCATGCAGCCATTTCATCAGCCAGCATTACGATTGGTGTCGTACACCCATCCTGAGTATCTTCCCGTGCTGTCTGATTATTTTCAGCGGGTCGAAGATCCAGCACGCGGCGATGTCTTTTTAATGCGCGGCACCGAAGGTGAAACGGTAGCCAACCCCAAGCGCGCAAATGCAGTGACCTGGTTCAGTCAAGGCCAATCGACAGAGCTGATCGAACGCCAGGCGCCAAATGATGTACTTCCAGCGCTACCAACATCGAATGACCCACACACTACGGCACTGTGGATTCAGCAAGCGCTGCTGGGCCAGCAACCTATTCCTGTGCCGATCTTGGAGCAGGTGGCGCACTGCTTGCGTGTCGCAAAGCAACTGCGATCATGAGTGAGGTATTTGACGTCGGCGTGATTGGCGCCGGCGCTGCCGGGATGATGTGCGCGGCGGTGGCTGGTCAGCGTGGCCGCACCGTCGTGCTGATAGATCACGCGATCAAACTTGCAGAAAAAATCAGAATTTCGGGAGGTGGTCGCTGCAACTTCACCAATACCGACGCAAACTGGCCGCAGTACTTATCGCAAAACCCGCATTTTTGTCGTAGCGCTTTATCACGCTATACGCCGCAGGATTTTATTGCCTTGGTTAACAGATACCGTATTCCGTTTCATGAGAAGCACAAGGGCCAGTTGTTTTGCGATCGCTCAGCGGAAGACATTATCAACCTGTTGAAATCGGAATGCGCGCTTGGCGGCGTGCAATGGCGTATGCCTGCTTCGGTGCATCGTGTCTCGAAGCAGCGCGCGCAACAACTTGATTGCTTCATGCTCGAGACCAGCGCCGGTGAGGTGTTAGTCAAGCAGTTAGTGATCGCCACGGGCGGTTTATCGATTCCCAAGATCGGTTCCACCGATTTCGCTTACCGAATTGCGAAGCAGTTCGGCATTCCGTTAGTCGAGCCGCGCCCCGGTCTGGTACCACTCACCTTCGACGCGAAGGGTTGGTCGCCCTATGTGCCGATGGCAGGTATTGCGCTGGAAGTTGAGATTGAGGCCGGAGACCGCAAGTCGCGCGGCCAGTTTCGCGAAGACTTGCTGTTTACGCATCGCGGCCTGTCCGGGCCAGCGGTGCTGCAGATTTCAAATTACTGGCGCGAGGGGATGGCAATCAGCCTCAACGTGTTGCCTGAGTTAGATCTCGGGCGTGTGCTGGTCGAGCAAAAGTCTGCGATCCGCAAAGCCATCGGCAATTGGTTATCGCAGTATTTGCCAACCCGGCTGGCCGAGGCCTGGCTGGTCGCGAACGGATTTGAAGCCAGCGCACGGGTGGCAGAATTGCCTGATCAGCAACTCCGGCGGCTGGGCGATAGCCTGAACCGCTGGCAGCTCACGCCAAACGGCTCGGAAGGTTACCGCAAGGCCGAGGTGACCCTCGGTGGCGTGGATACACGGGCTCTGTCGCAGCAGAGCATGATGGTGCAGGCGGTCCCGGGCCTCTATTTCGTGGGCGAGGCGGTGGATGTGACCGGCTGGCTGGGCGGCTACAACTTTCAGTGGGCCTGGGCTTCGGGTGTGGCGGCGGGCTTATCGGTTTGACATCAGGTTCGAGTACCGCGCCGGTTCAGCCAACCAAGTAAAACGCCGTGCATGGAGCTTTCGCTCGGCCAAGTTCGCTGTTATACTAGTGGGACCTGCGTTGCTCAAACATTAGTGATTGTTCATGACCATTATTCGCGTTAAAGAAAACGAGCCCTTCGAGGTTGCACTGCGTCGCTTCAAGCGCAGCATTGAAAAAACCGGTTTGCTGACCGAGCTGCGCGCGCGCGAGTTCTATGAGAAACCAACCTCCGAGCGCAAGCGTAAAAAAGCCGCTGCGGTCAAGCGGCATTACAAGCGTATCCGCAGCCAGCTGCTGCCGAAAAAACTCTACTGATTTCAGGCTCGCCTGATGGCGAGTCAGCAATACACCGAAACCCGCTCCGGAAGTACTCCGCGGCGGGTTTTCCGTTATACACACCCATAAATTGATTGCTGTCGGCGCAGCGCGTTCCTACACTGTGCTGAACCGTAACGAACTGGAGCTCACATGACTCTCAAGGAAAAACTCTCCGATGATATGAAGGCCGCTATGCGCGCCAAGGAAAGCGAGAAGCTGGCCACGATTCGATTGATCAACGCGGCGATCAAACAGCGCGAAGTGGATGAGCGGATCGAGCTCGGCGATGATCAGGTACTGTCGGTGATCGAAAAAATGATCAAGCAGCGTAAAGATTCGATTACACAGTTTGAAGCAGGCGGCCGTCAGGATCTGGCCGACAAAGAGAAGGCCGAGATAACGGTATTAGCGGCTTACATGCCCGCGCAAATGTCAGATGCAGAGGTGCAAGCAGCGGTGGCTGAAGCGGTACAGCAATCGGGCGCAGCTGGCCCGCAAGACATGGGCAAGGTAATGGCGGTGCTCAAGCCCAAGCTCGCTGGGCGTGCTGACATGACAGCGGTGTCGGGCATGGTCAAGGCCGCGCTCGCAAAGTGATTACTGTCTTTGCTCGATGTGACGCGAACACGCTGTGATACCGCAGAGTTTTTTGCAAGACCTGCTCAACCGAGTCGATATCGTCGAGGTGGTGGGGCGCTACGTGCAATTAAAGAAAGGTGGCGCTAACTACCTGGGACTGTGTCCGTTTCATAATGAAAAATCGCCGTCATTTACGGTCAGCCCCGTCAAGCAGTTCTATCACTGCTTCGGTTGCGGTGCCAACGGTAGCGCGATTGGTTTCATGATGGAGTTCTCCGGTATGAGCTTTATCGAGGCCGTCAAAGACCTCGCTCAACAGTCCGGTATGACCGTACCGGAGCAAGAACAGCAGCTACCACCAGCGCAGCGCGCTGCGATTCAAGCAAAAAGTTTAGCGTTATCTGAAGTGATGAACCGCGCCTGTGATTTCTATCGGCAGCAGCTGCGGGGCGCGACGCATGCGATTGATTACCTTAAACGACGCGGTTTGACAGGGGAGATTGCAGCAAAATTCTGGATCGGCTACGCGCCCGACGCGTGGGATAGCCTACGGAGTGTATTCCCCGAGTACGACCAGCAAGTGCTGGTCGAAGCCGGGATGGTGATTGAAAAAAGTGAAGAAGAGGGTAGTTCGCGCAAACGCTATGACCGCTTTCGTGATCGCATCATTTTCCCGATTCGGAACACCAAAGGACAAGTCATCGGCTTCGGTGGCCGTGTGCTGGAGCACGGTGAGCCCAAATACTTGAACTCGCCGGAGACGCCACTGTTTCAAAAAGGCACCGAGTTATACGGCTTGTTTGAAGCGCGCCAGGCCATTCGCGAGAAATCGCACGTGTTGGTGACCGAAGGCTACATGGATGTAGTCGCGCTGGCGCAGTTCGGTGTCGCGCAGGTGGTAGCAACGCTAGGTACCGCGTGCACTGCGGTTCACGTTCAGAAGTTACTCCGCCAGACCGATCAGGTTATTTTCAGTTTCGACGGTGATGCCGCGGGCCGACGTGCGGCGCGCCGCGCGCTGGAGGCTTGCTTGCCGCATGCGAGCGACAGCCGCACCTTGAAGTTTCTATTTTTACCGATCGAGCATGACCCTGATAGCTTTATTCGCGCGCACGGCGTCCAGGCGTTCGAGCAATTAATTCGTGATGCCACCCCGCTATCACAATTCCTGATTGCCACAGTCACTGATGACCAGGATTTGCGGACAGCCGAGGGACGTGCGCGTGCGCAGTTTGACGCCAAGCCGCTGATACAAGCGATGCCGCCCTCGGCATTACGCTTACAATTGCTGCGTCAGCTGGCGCAAATCACCGACAGCACAACGCAAGAACTCGAGACCTTGTTCGAGTTATCGAATCCAAGCCAAAAAAAGTTTTTGCGGTCAGCGCCGCGCGCGGTACGGCGCAAGGCACCGGTCGAGCTCGAGCGCAAAGTGCTACGGCTGCTGTTTGCGCATCCCGTGCTCGCTCAAGAGCTTGATGAGGATGCTATGCAGGCGTTTTGCAGCAGCGCACCGGATCATGGCGATACGTTGCGGCGAGTAGTGGCGGTCGCAAAGCAAGTGTCGGGTGACGTTGGTTTTGCCGTCCTAGCAGAGCAGTTGCGCGACGGTGGTGAGCTCGATGCACTGATCACCGAGGTGTTGGCCGAGCCTTTGCCAGAACTAGCGCTGGCGCGGCTGGAGCTTGCGGGCGCGATCAAGCAAAGCACCATGCGGTCTTTGCGCGCTGAGCTGGACCGGCTGGTAGCGCAAGGATTACCCGATGAGCACGCGCGCTCGCGTTACCGCGAGGTCTCGGTCAAGCTCGAGCAGCTACGCGCAATCGCCGAGATCGATCCGGAAAATAAATCAAGTACCCGTGCCAGCAAGGAGATGTAGATCGGATAAGAACTTGATCCCAAAGTAAAGCATCGGAAGAATCTGAAATTACTGAATTACTAACGCAAGATAGCTGAGCCCTGAAAAAATAAGGCCTTCGGAGGCCCGAAGTAGTCGGATTACTGCTGATCCGCGAGGGAAACGAGGGCTCCTTATGCTATCATCGACGGATTTTCATTCTGTTTCGCACAAGGTGCAATTTAACGTTCTACTGTGTAGACCCGCCGGGCGGGCGGCCACCGAGAGCGGCAGTATCAACGGCGCACGAACGCGACCCACTGCCGGCATGCTGGATACCAGCGCGGCCAACTCCCCGGTCCACTTGCAGCATCGACTAACTCCCAAGGGTGGATCGATCCATGGCGACAAGCAAAAAAACTGTAAAAAATTCGGCAACCAAGGACAAGACCAAGGTTGCTAACGCGCGCGGCGCAGCAGCAGCGGCCAAGAAGCCAGCAAAATCGGTCAAGGCGGCAGCCAAGACCCCGGCCAAGAAGTCGGCCACCGTCAAGCCCAAATCCGCAGCAAACAGCAAGCCAGCCAATAAAGCGCCAACCAAGGCCAGCGCGAAGCCTGCGGCCGCGGCCAAGGCTGCTGCCAAAAAACCAGTGAAAGCAGCGAGCCCTGCGGCGAGCAAGCCCAAGGCCAAAGCGCCTGCCAAGCCGGTGGCTGCGTCGAAAGCGCCGGCCAAGAAGGGGGCAGTGGTCGCTAAAAAAACAGACACCAAAGCGAGCACACCAGCCAAGAAAACTGCTGCCGTTGCGCAAAAGGTAGCCCCAACCAAGCCTGCGATTGACAAGGCACCGGCCAAAGCAGCCGCCAGTAAAACCCCGGCCAAAGGCGACCATCAGATTCTGTCGGTCAAGCAAACCACCGACGCCGCAGCATTAGCTGCTATTGATACCTCCGGCTATGTGCTGCCCTCGGTCAAGGTGCCCGGGCGTCGCGGGCGCAAGCCACGCGATTTCCAGCCCGAGAGCGACGAGATCGCACAGCTGAACGCGGTTGAGCGTGCCGAGCAGCTCAAGGCAGCCGATAAAGCCAAGGCGCGTGATCGCAAGAACAAAGAAAAGCAGTTCCTGAAAGATGCCTTTGCCGCAGATTCGGAGGCGAGCGAGGAGGAACTCGAGCGCCGTCGCCAGAAGCTGAAAACCCTGATCAAGCTGGGTAAAGATCGCGGCTTCCTGACGCACTCGGAGATCAACGATCACCTTCCCGAGAACATCATTGATCCGGAAGCGATCGAAGGCATCATCAGCACCTTCAACGACATGGGCATCGCGGTCTACGAGCACGCGCCCGACGCTGAGGCATTGCTGCTGTCAGATAACGTTGCAACGGTCGCAAACGATGAAGATGCCGAGGCAGCTGCCGAAGCGGCGCTACAGACCGTTGATTCCGATTTCGGCCGAACCACTGACCCAGTGCGTATGTACATGCGTGAAATGGGCTCGGTGGAGCTGCTCACGCGTGAGGGCGAGATTGAAATTGCCAAGCGTATCGAGGCCGGTCTGAAAGACATGATTCAGGCGATCTCAGCTTGCCCGATGACGATCTCCGAGATCCTCGCGCTGGCCGAGCGTATTCGAAAAGATGAGTCCAAGATCGATGAGATCGTCGACGGCCTGGTTGATCCGAATGCGCCCGACGACGCTCCTGTCGCGCCCATGCCGGTCAAGGCTGCAGATGACGAAGACGAAGATGAGGACGAAGACGAGGATGAGGACGAGGAAGAAGAAACCTCGAACGCCGGTGGCGGTGCCGCTGGTTTCTCGCCCGAGCAGCTCGAGCAATTAAAGCAAGACTCGCTCGCCAAGTTTGCGACCATCAGCACGCAGTTCGACAAAATGCGCCGCTCGTACGAGCGTGAGGGCTATAACTCGAAACCTTATGTCAAGGCACAAGAGGCGATTTCCAACGAGCTGATGGGGATTCGTTTCACTGCCAAGGTGGTCGAGAAACTCTGCGACACACTGCGCTCGCAAGTAGACGAAGTGCGTCAGATCGAGCGCCAGATCCTTGATGTCGCCGTTAATAAATGCGGTATGCCGCGTACCCACTTCATTAAAGTTTTTCCCGGTAACGAGACCAACCTGAAGTGGATCGATGGCGAAGTCAGCGGCAATCATGCCTACAGCACGGTGCTGGCGCGTAACGTGCCAACCATTAAAGAGCTGCAGCAAAAGCTGCTTGATCTGCAATCACGGGTGGTGTTGCCACTGACCGACCTGCGCGAGATCAACAAGAAGATGGCCGCCGGCGAGACCAAGGCACGTAAAGCAAAGCGCGAGATGACCGAGGCAAACCTGCGTCTGGTTATCTCGATCGCCAAAAAGTACACCAATCGAGGCTTGCAATTCCTCGATCTCATCCAGGAAGGCAACATTGGCCTGATGAAGGCGGTGGATAAATTCGAGTACCGCCGTGGGTACAAATTCTCGACCTATGCGACGTGGTGGATTCGTCAGGCCATTACGCGCTCGATCGCAGATCAGGCGCGGACCATCCGTATTCCGGTGCACATGATCGAGACCATCAACAAGATGAATCGTATCTCGCGCCAGATTTTGCAGGAGACCGGTTCCGAGCCAGACCCAGCCACGCTGGCGCTGAAGATGGAGATGCCGGAAGACAAAATCCGCAAGATCATGAAGATCGCCAAAGAGCCGATTTCGATGGAGACGCCGATTGGCGACGACGACGATTCGCATTTGGGCGATTTCATCGAGGATTTCAATACCTTGGCGCCTTCTGACGCGGCCTTGCACGCCTCCATGCGTGGCGTCGTGAAAGACGTGCTTGACTCTCTCACGCCGCGCGAGGCAAAGGTACTGCGGATGCGCTTTGGTATTGAGATGTCAACTGACCATACGCTGGAGGAAGTCGGCAAGCAGTTTGATGTCACTCGCGAGCGTATACGGCAAATCGAGGCAAAGGCACTGCGCAAGCTGCGCCATCCTTCGCGCTCTGACAAGCTGAAGAGTTTCCTCGAGGGCGGTTGATCTTATTTGCGGTCGGCGTGGCCCTCGCGGCCTCGTCGAATCGGAATCAGGCCGTTACAATGCGGCTTTGACTGATCACATCAGTTTCGGGCCCCTAGCTCATGCTTGGTTAGAGCAGCGGACTCATAATCTATTTAAAAAGCGGGAGTTTTTCAAAAAACATCAATAAAAACAAGCATCTAAGTAAATTTCAAGCGTCAAAAATTGCTTCTACAGTGCTTCTACAGTTTTGGCGCAAAGCGCTCCTACGGTCTTTGGCGCAAAGTAGAATGGTTTCACGGGCCTATAGCTCAGTTGGTTAGAGCAGAGGACTTAAAAGCACCCAACCTAAAGCACTTTGCAATGGTTGGCTGCGATTGGGTTGCATACAGCTAAGTTCACTCTGGCTGCATGTAGAACTACTCAAATTCGGGGAAGCCTGTGCTGCAAGCAGCGTGGTGATCCCGAGCCAAGCCCAGTAGCAATATTGGGAAGGTGTAGAGACTGTACGGGTAGGTCGTAAAGACAAGAGACAGTCCAGACCACAAACTGGAAACAGGCAGCGAAAGCTGTAGTGGTAAGCATAATCCTTTGGTCCCAGGTTCAAGTCCTGGTGGGCCCACCAACTCAAGATGGACTGCAATTCAGCAGTCCATTTTTTTTGCCTGTCGTTTCTACAAAATCCATTGTGCTGATTAGCGTTTGAAGTTAAATTTTATAAATGCCAGAAAAAATTGATACTACCTACCAAATCATTGATCGCCAGTTGATCGTTTACAGGCGACCAACCACAGACGTTTGGCAGTGCAGATTTAAAGTTGGCGGTGAATGGATCGTTCGCACGACTAAAGAACGCGACCTTGAAAAAGCAAAAGCGGGTGCCCACAAACTGATGCTGAAAGCAGAAGTTCGGCTGGAGCAGAACTACACACCTGCGACAAAAAAGTTTAAGGATGTGGCCAAACTGACATTGAAAGAGATGGAGAAAAAAACAGATGCTGGTGATGGGAAGATCTCATACGAACAGTACAAACGAATAACGCTTGATTACCTGATTCCATTTTTTGGTAATAGAGAAATCGATAACATCACTCCGAAGATACTTGAGGAATATGAGCGACACCGGAATGAGGCGGCTGGCAAAGAACTAGCCTACAGTACCGTCAGAAAGCACAACGTCACACTTAATCGAATTTTCGAAGAGGCCATAATTCGTGGATTCATGACCACGACACAGAAGCCTCATCTGGAAACAAAAGGGAAAAAGTCGGAACCATTTCCAACTTTCGATGTTCATGAGGTAAACGTCATTTTGTCAGCATTGCCTGAATGGGTGAGCAGGGGACGTAGTGAATACAAGCGTGAACTGAGGCAAATACTTTACGAGTATGTGGTGGTGCTTGTGGATACCGGTGCGCGGCCTGGAAAAGAGCTACTGCAGCTTGCATGGAAAAATATAAAGATAAAACGGGTTTATACAAAGACGGTTACGCGAACGGAGATTAATGAGCGAGATGAAATCGTTGAGGTACCAGTTCAAATTGGACAAGACGAGGAGGGCGAGCCAATTTTTGACTCGACTTGGGAGGCTGAGCTGTTGATGTACGTTGACGGCAAAACTGATGGCAGGATCGTGAATGCGTTCACCGCAACTCACGAGGTGCTTAAAGGAATCGTGGCTCGCAGATACGAGAAAAAAACACTAAGAGAGCTGATAACTGAACAATCAAGCGATTTTGTGTTTCTGACCCCAGAAAATAAGTTGCCAACCAGCTTGAATCATATGTTCGAGGATTTTCTAGAAGAGCACAAATTATTGCACGACCCAAATACAAACAAGAAAAGAGTGTTTTATAGCCTGCGAAGTGCGCACAGCACAGCAGTGTTAAACATGGATGGTGTGGACATTCGTTCGCTGGCAATGCAATTGGGTAACTCTCCAGAAATAATAAGAAAACACTATGATCGTGCTGATGGTGCCGCGATCACTGCAAGAGTGAAGGCCCCAAATGCGCGAAACGCACTATTTAGGAAGGTGGAAGTACCGGAAGTGAATAAATCGAAGCGAGCACAAAAAATTACTGATCAATGAAATCTGACGCCCAACATGATAAAACATATTTTTGAAAATTTTTTCTGTGGAATCTGATCAATACAAATGATTGTCTAGGCGGCTCAAAAGTTTCTCAGGATTAAACCATTTTTCCATGCGGTAATTTTGAAAATTAGGTAAAAAAATTAAAAAGAAAATAAAACTATGGAAGATAATAATTTATTCAACCTAAATGAAGTGCTGGGTATAGATCAGTTTTATCAAACTGAAGGTATTTTTTATGAGGCGTTCTTTGAATTTGAAAGCAAACTAAGTTCTTTGCAGCGTTTTTATGCAATGAGTACCTCATCATCTAAACGATTTCTTATGGAATCGCAGACATCGGCTGCAATAACCAAGGCGAAAGAACAGTATTCAGAATTAATAGATATTCATTTTGAGATTACCGACTCTGATCTGCGGTACTTTGAAAATTTTTTGTTGTCGTCCGTACTTGCTCAAATTTTTTCACTTTTCGAAAGCTTCCTCCTCAAGGTGACCCAGGCTGCTAAAGTAGAACTCAAGATGGACGAGTTGAACTTGAAAGAAAACAGGCCTCTGGCTGATAAATACCTAACATGGTTAACTGCAACTGCTGGATGCGAAATCACGATCTCGAAAGATACCAGAGCTACTTTCGAAGTACTGCGGCAGATTAGAAATCAATTTGTTCATGCTCATATTCGTGTAATACCGGAGCAAATGAAGAAGAAATTTATGGAGATCAAAGACAAAGCAGCATCAACGGGTTTGACTGAATCCGATGCATATGCATATATTGGTTTCAAGACAATCGCTGATGCGGCAAAACAAGTCGAGCTTGGGTTCTTGAAAAGATTTTCAGAATAATTAAACTAAACGAGTTCAACAGCATTACGCAAAACGCCGGGTCGCAGATCAATGTACCGCTGCGTTGTGGCCATATTGCGGTGTCCTGCTAATGCCATCATCACACGCACACTTACCCCACGTTCTGCTAAGTTGGTAAGGAATGTTCTACGACCACTGTGGCTGGTAGCACCATCTAAGCCCGCACGTTTGTAAATTCCATTGACAATCTGGGTTAGCGAGTTAGCCGTGAATGCATCACTGCGCTGTGTTGAGAACAAGGCCTGCTTGGTGTCTTTGATCTTCACAGACTGCGCATAGGCAGTCAACTCAGCTTTCATCCGTTCGTTCAGCAGCACACTGCGGCTTCGACCGCCCTTGGTCTG
>Ga0194133_10003422_pt1 | contig 22531 bp, 22 predicted proteins | sample TA2KigOf40mmetaG_FD_155448 | JGI IMG/M metagenome (GOLD analysis project Ga0194133, IMG submission 155448) | Freshwater microbial communities from Lake Tanganyika, Tanzania - TA2015055 Kigoma Offshore 40m | ecosystem: Environmental > Aquatic > Freshwater > Lake | place: Tanzania: Lake...
CTCGTGGAATCATCGTCACCGCAGGCGGTGACGATGAGGCCCAGCGAGGCAATCGCACCGAGTGCGATCAGCTTGCGGGAAATACGCATTTAGGGTTCTCCTTGGGGTGAGGGTGGTGGTGCCAGCCCGTGCCGGCGGGAAGAGGCTAGTGCCAAGTCCCCTGCGGGGCGGGTCGAGCCCCAAAAAAGTTCTCAATTCGCGCTACTGGGGCCGAAAGCCAACCCCTTGGTACACAAAGCCGACCGACCGCCATGAACCAGGGTCCAGCAGATTGCGGGCATCCACGACCGCCGCCCCTGCCATCACCTCCCGAACCGAAGCTGGGGGGACAATGGCGAACTCCCGCCACTCGGTCAGCACCACGAGTGCCTCTGCCCCACGACAGGCCTCGATCGCATTCGCCGCCACCCCAACACTCGGAAGCTCGGGGACAACCCCCGAGACCGTCGGGTCGAAGGCAGTCACCTGCGCCCCTTCGGCGACCAAACGACGAACCACCTCAACCGCCGGTGAATGGCGCCGGTCGTCGGTATTTGCTTTGAAGGTCAGTCCCCACACTGCGATCGCCATCCCCCGAAGCGACCCGCCCACCGCGTCACGCACCTTGGCAACGGTTCTGGCCAACTGCTGGTCGTTGGCTTCGATCACACTTCTCAACACGCCGAAGTCGTAGCCCGCGTCCTCGGCAAGCCGCAACAACCCGATGGTGTCCTTCGGAAAGCAACTACCGCCAAAACCCGGCCCGGGCTGCAGGAACTGGCCTCCGATTCTCGGGTCACGGCCAATTGCATCAGCGACCACCCGCACGTCGGCACCAAGGTACTCACAGATGTTCGCAATCGAATTGATGAAAGAGATCTTCGTTGCCAAGAATGCATTTGCTGCGTACTTGATTGTCTCGGCCGTCGTTGCATCGCACGTGATCACCGGTGCATTCGTGCCGTCGTACAACTTTGCGACACGCTCAACGGCGCCCGCATCATCACCTCCAACAACCACTCGCGACGGGTTGAGGAAGTCGGCGACCGCGTTCCCTTCACGCAAGAACTCGGGGTTTGAAACGACGAACACATCATCCCGACCCAGCAACTGCGCAACATGGCGGGTAGTCCCAACTGGAACGGTCGACTTATTGACAACCACCGTTCCGGGCCGCAGCCAAGGACCGATTTGCTTCGCGACCGCATCGACATACGACATGTCGACACTCCCGTTTGGTAAATCCGGCGTGGGAAGACACAAAAACACGAAATCGGCCGAAGCCACTCCGTCTTTCGTCTCCGTCGAGAAACGAAGAAGCCCGTCCTCGAGGCCCTGTGTCACGAGCTCATCCAGGCCCGCCTCGACAATCGGAACGTGCCCGTCCCGCAAGCCTTCAACCTTGGCAGCGTCGTTGTCGAAACAGACCACCCGATGACCCAGACGCGAAAAACAAGTACCCGTCGTCAGACCGACATAACCCGTTCCTACAACAGCGATTTCAGCCACTGTTCAAGGCTAGAGGATGCATCCCAACCATTCGTGCCCCGGTCGAGCGAATTCATCAACGCACTTCTCACTGCGTCCACAGAGAAGCCCAGCCGCAAACAGTCGGCCAGCGTGACGTCGCCGTGCCGCTTTGAAAGACGCTGGCCGTCCGGACCGACCATGAGTGGAAGATGGACGTACTCGGGTGTACGAAAACCCAGAAGTTTCTGAAGGTAGTTCTGGCTCGGCGTTATATGCGCAAGGTCCTCGCCGCGCACCACTTGAGTAACCCCCTGCAATTCGTCGTCGACCACGACGGCAAGGTTGTATGCGGGCACACCGTCATTTCGCACCAGAACGACATCGTCAACGACACCGTGCTTGCCAAGATTCTCCCGAACCAGCAGCCGCACCGCGGCTGGCCGCACATTGGACCATTTTTTTCGTTCGCTCTCCGACAGGTTTCGACACGTACCCGGATATCGGACCACTTCTCCGTGGGGCGCACTTACTGCTTCTTGAATTTCCTTCCGCGTACAAAAGCACTCGAACGTCAGGCCCTGGTCCCGAAGGCACTCCACATAAGCGTGATACAGATCGAAGCGATCACTCTGAAAAACAACCGGAACATCCGACAGCACCCCGACCGCCTTCAGATCGTCTAATTGGCGAGATGCGGTTTCACGTCGCGAGTTCACCCGATCAAGGTCTTCGATTCGAATCACGAATTTTGAGTTTGATCCCGCGGTGTCGAGTGCCGCCAAGGCCGTCCGCAGGTTACCCAGATGAAGGTCGCCGGTTGGCGACGGCGCGAAACGACCGACGTGGCTCACTTGTCGTCGCTATCGGTTACTGACTAACTGAGGGCCGTAATTTGAACGTATCCTCCAGCCTTTCGCGAAGTCGGGCATTGCCCGATTCGAGTTCAATGATGCGTCTGTCACGGAGTTTCACCACGTCTTGCAGCTCACGAATTTGGACTTGAATGGATTGCGTGACTTGAGAACCTCTGTCGATGGCCTCGGCCATTTCACCGTTGCTCCGAGAAAGCGAGGCGATCGTGGCTTCAAGCGAGGCGATCGTGGCTTCAAGCGAGGCGATCGTGGCTTTAGACGCTTCAAGATCTTGCATGTTTTGGCTCAACCGGGACGCCAATTGGGACGCGCTGGCATCAAGCCTCGAAATCTCATCGGTCCTCGCGGTGACTAAGTTTCGTTCATGCGCCAGCTGCGTCTTGAGACTCTGCTCTCGATACGCATACTCCGACAATCCCAACAAGAGATTCTGTTCTTTCAGGGATTTCTGATTCGCGATACGGCTGCGGTCGACGGATTCGACAGAGTTTGGGCGCGCCTTGAAAACAAACTGGTAGACGGTTGCGTCTTTACGAGTACGCAAGTAGTCAACGAGCTCGTTCGGAAGAGATGAAATGTCAGTCGACTGTTCAGTGGAACCAATCGGAGCGGTGGTGCCATAAGCTTCTTCAACGGTCCAGCCGGCAGATTCAAGCAGCTCAACCGCGCGACGACGATCAAAGAATCGAACATGGCTTGAGTCAAGTAAGCCCACGTCCATGTACTCAAACTCACCTGCAACAAGCTTCAATGCCACATCGGCGTGAGTGATGTTAGGGAGAGAAACGATCAGGTAGCCGTCATCTTTGACCATTCTCCGGAGCATGACGAGAACAGATCCGGGAAACATCAAATGTTCGAGAACATCACCGGCGATAATTACGTCGAACTTTCCGTCAACATGATTATCAAGTTCGAGCCAGTCAAGGTCGGTCGAAACAACGCTATCCGCAATGAGTCTGAGTCTTTCGATTGCGGTCGGCTCCACCTCGACTGTAACCACCTTATTGCCGCGCTCTCGTAGGAGGCGGGTCACGTGACCTCCGCTTGCACCTAGCTCAAGAACGCGCTTTCCCCTCCCGGTCAATTGCACTGCAAACGAATGAGAATTGTTAGGAAGCTCGGGGTCAACTTCCGAGTCGTAACGAGAGGCGGGAACTTCGTCGCCATTCATGCATTGAGTCTATTACAGTTGGGTTACCTTAAGTCGCCTCACTGCCGGCGGGGGGTCATATGACACATGATGTTTTGGAGGAGGAGAAATGAAAGACGATATTCACCGTCGACTTCAAAGCACAGTGTCTCAACTCGGAACCCGGGAAGGGGAACAGGATCCGTCAATTCGCCAGCTCCAATTGGATCTCTGGGCGTATCGCGATCAGCAAATCGCAGCGAATGCGGCAGTAGCCAATCTTGAATGGCGCTTGATTCAATTCGATAATCATGCAAAGGGGCTTGAATCAGAGTTGGCCCGGGTACGCCTAGAACTCTCGAACACTAAGAAAGTGCTTGCCGCAAAGTCTGCTGAAGCTGCCGAGGTTCGACTTTCGTGGACTTTCCGCATCGGGCGTGCGGTGATGGTCGCACTCTGGCCAGTGCGATTCTTACTTCGTCGAACAGGCACTCACCACAATTCTTAGACCACAAACGAACGAGCGTCAATGCATCATTTTTCCCTGTTACTTCCGACCTACAACACACCAGTTCATTTGCTAGATGCATGCATCCGGTCGGTTTTCGAGCAGACACACGCCGCATGGCAACTATGCATAGTCGATGACGGTTCCACATCGACCGAAACACTCTGTTACCTTCGCGGTCTAACAAACCTTGGCGATGAACGGGTCGTCGTTCAATTTTTAGATGAGAACATCGGAATCTCCGGAGCAACAAACAAAGCTCTTGAACTCGCGACTGGTAAATTTGTCGTCCTCCTTGATCACGACGATCTTCTCGAACCAGATGCTCTGGAACTGATCAGTGGATACCTGACTCGGTACGGGGAACTTGACTTCGTTTATTCAGACGAATACCACCTCTATCCCGACGGTAGCGTCCACGACTTTGTTAAGCCCGACTGGTCGCCCGAAAGACTGAGATCACAGATGTACATCTGCCATCTTTTGGTCGTTCGCACTAGTCTCGCGATTGAAGTTGGCGGTATGAGGGTCGGTTTCGAAGGCGCACAGGACCACGACTTTGCCCTTCGAATTTCGGAGAATACGACGCGAATCGGCCATATCCCGTTAAGCCTCTACTACTGGCGAGTCAACCCAATGTCATTTTCAAATGTAGGTGAGACTCGTGGACGCTCATTGGAAGCAGGTCGCCGTGCGGTTCAAGAACACTGCGATCGAGTTGGCATCAATGCCGTCGTGGAACATGGACCTCACCCGGGCACTTATCGACTGAAGCGCGCTCTCACTGGCACCCCAAAGGTAAGCGTGGTGATTCCTACACGCGGAACCGGCACTTACGTTTGGGGAAAGTATGTGTCGCTTGTTGAACAATGCGTCGAATCGCTATTGAGCAGAACGACCTACCGCAATATTGAAATCATCGTTGTTGCGGATACTTCGACTCCCTTATCGACAATCGAATTTCTCTCTTCGCTGGACGCCGAGACAATTCGTATCGTCTATTACGACCGCCCTTTCAACTTCTCTGACAAGATCAATCTTGGAGTTGTTGAATCGACTGGTGATGTCGTAATGCTTTTGAACGACGACACGATGGTGATCGATGAGGATTGGTGCCATGTCATGCTTGGCCTTCTCGAGCACGACGATATTGGAGTTGTGGGGAACCTACTCGTCTTTGCAAACCAGCGATTGCAACACGGTGGACATCAGTACGTTGACGGAAATCCAACGCACGTTGGATTCAATGTCGACTGGACGGATGGCGGTGCGGCATCGATGTACGGTGTTGAGCGCGAGGTCTCCGGAGTAACTGCGGCAGCGGCAATGTTAAGACGATCCGTATTCGACGAAGTTGGTGGGATGTCGACTCGTTTTCCGAATAATTTCAATGATGTCGACTTCTGTCAGAAAGTCCGTCAGCGGGGGTACAGGATTGTCTGGACCCCCCACGCCAAAATGTTTCATTTTGAATCCGTCAGTCGGAACGCAACAGTCACTCCTCGCGAGATGTGGGATTTGACTCTCACGTGGTATCGCGAGATGCGCAATGACGTTTATGACTCGCCTATTCAGCCGCACCTACTCGAGTGGGTCAAGTCTGGAGAGCGCCGCAAACCAGGGATTCCGAAGTTGCGTCGATTCTCAACCTCTTCAGTAATTACCGGGGAACTCCATGGGTGATGTAGCGATAAGTGTTCACGATGTCTGGAAGAGTTTTCGCCGGTACCGCGAGAAAAATCAATTCCTCAAGGCTGCAATCCTCAAGGGCCGGCGTGGACGTTACGACGAATTCTGGGCTCTGAAAGAAGTCGGATTTGAGGTTCCCGTGGGAACCACTTTCGGGATTATCGGTCGGAACGGCTCTGGCAAGAGCACGCTGTTGAAGTGCCTGGCGGGGATCCTTTATCCAGAGCAAGGATCAATCGCCACTGAAGGTCGCCTCGCCCCACTGCTCGAACTCGGCGCTGGCTTTCATCCCGAGTTGTCCGGCCGTGAGAACATTTTTCTGAATGCAGCGATCCTGGGAATGCCTCGTGCGGACGTTCGTCGGAGATACGACGAAATCGTTGACTTCGCTGGAGTTGAGAAATTCATCGATTCTCCATTGAAGAGTTACTCGTCGGGCATGTACATCCGCCTCGCCTTCTCAGTCGCAATTTCAGTCGACCCAGAAATCATGATGATCGATGAAGTTCTCGCTGTGGGCGATACAGAGTTCCAAAGAAAGTGTGGCGAGAAAATAGAGCAGTTTCGTCGTGACGGAAAAACAATTGTCTTGGTCAGTCACGGTCTCGGACAAGTCGAGCAACTGTGCGATACAACTTTGTGGCTGGAAAGCGGAGAAACCAAAAAGATCGGCGAAACCGCCGACGTCGTGGCCGCATATATCGCGGACGGTCATTTGGCTGAAACAAGTGACCCGAGCAAGAACTCTGTTCGATGGGGGACCGGTGAAGTTGAAATTGGTGAGCTAGTTACGAAAATTTCTGAGTCGACCGAGTCGGCCGTTATCCAGACGGGTCAATCGCTATTTGTCGACATCCCGTTACTTACCAAGGCAGATTTGGAAAGTCTGGTATTGACAATTCGCTTAAATAATGATCACGGTCAAGAGATCTGGTCCACGTCAAGTCGACACCATGGTCTTAAGATTGAGAGCTCAAGATCTCATCAGATAGTACGGATTCACTTTCCGAATTTCAATCTGCTTGAAGGTAGATATTCGTTGTCAGTGACCGCAACAGACAAGACTGAGCAACTTGAATACGACCATATTGAACGCGCCTCCTGTTTCCGAGTCGATCAGCATGGAATTTTCGAGACCGGGCTTGTGCATTTCGATAGTCGCTGGACCACCGCTTAGCACCTAGACCTCTTCGGCGAGCCTCCGCTGGAGCCGACCGAAAACTACCAGGCCAATGGTGAGTGAAATCATCGCCCACAGAACGGCCTGGATTGTTGTTGACATGGGCACGGACCGGCCGTCGTACAGGAGATGACGGAAGGATCGTACGAAAATCGCGAGAGGATTCGATTGAAGAATCGTGAGCCATGGTTCCCCGATGTTCTCTTTAAGCAGTTCGTCTGAATAAACGACGGGTGTCGCGTAAAACGACAGTTGCAGAACGATTGTCCAGAGATAGTTAAGGTCACGAAAATAAACCGCTGCTACTGAGAGTACGAGCGCAATACCGCAGCCGAAAACGGTCAGCACGAGCATTAGAACCATTGCCTCCGGGATCCTCCAGAAAACCCAAGGGCCACCAAAAATCGCCACAACAACAATCACAATTGCCATTTCGATCATAAATTGAACAAATGCAAAACTGACTTGACTGAACACAAGGATCTCTCGTTGGAAATGCACCTTCCGTACGAGAGTCGGATTACCGAGCATTGCTCCCAGACCCATACCTGTAACAAGCGAATAAAAGTTCCAGGGAATCAGTCCGCTCAAAAGGTATAGCGCGAATGAATCAACCCCCGATGGATCGCCAATCGGCGGCAACGCAGTCAGGAGCACCTTGAAGACGAACGTGAAGACGGCGATCGTTGCAAGTGGGTTGATCATTGACCAGGCCCACCCGAGGAACGAACGCCGATACTTCCCGCGCAATTCCCGTAACGTCAAATTAACAAGGAGTTCGCGCTCGCGGTACAACTCTCGCACTTGATGTAGCACGCGGTGATCTTAGACAACACAGTTCAGTGCGAAGGTGCATAGTTCAACCGATCTGAAGCAGCGCATTAGAGAGGTTCAATCGACACCAAAGTTGCTTCCTCGTGCGAAGGTGGTCGCCTTCGCATGGACTAGAAATCGGTGAACGGGGTCCGTAGATCGTTCGGATTCGGGTCTTTGGACCCTACTTTTGCTGGGTCTAGGATCGACACGTGCTTGAAAAGACACGACGCCAGTTTGGTAACGGTCGTCTGTTTATTTTGCTCACGACGCTGTTGTTCTCAGTACTTTCAGTCCTGGGGCTCAGCGGGTCTAGTTTGAGGGTTCTCTCCGACACAAACACCACGGAATCTCATGAAACGCAGATTGGAAGGGTGCGTCCGATTCGGTCGGATGAATATCTGGTTTGGAGCCCTATCAAGTTGGGCCAAGCGAATGCAGGATTCCCCGAGGAAAGGTTTTTTGGCCTTGAATCCGTCAATCTGGGTAGCTCGTGGCGCCACCAAATTCCATTTCCGAATCTCGGGCAAGCAATCTTTTCCCCAATCAACTTGCCTCTATTCCTTCCGTGGCGCACTATCGGTTTCGCAGCATTCTGGTGGTTGCCTTATTGGGCCGCGCTGCTGGGAGTGTTCCTGTGGTTGAGGGCTCTCGGTTTAAGGTCAATCTTCGCGAGTTCTGGCGCAATACTCTCCGTCATATCACCAGTGAGTTTTTGGTGGTCAGGTTGGAATTTGATTGGTATCGCTCACGCCTCCCTTGGCTGTGCAGCAGTTCTGCAACTAACCGATGGAAAGAAGGGGCGTGGAAAACGCGCATTGCTCATTTGCAGTGGCGTCTGGGCTTTTGCGGGGCTCCCGTGGTTTTACCAACCTTGGGCGATTGCTGCCGCGCTATGTTTGGGCCTACCGACAATCACTGCTCTTGTGTCGCGCTACTTCTCAATTCGACGCGAGCGTGCAGACTTGGTAAGCCCCAGATTTCCAATGCGAGATCTGTTACTGATTGTTTTTGCGACTATTTCATCCTGGGCTCTTTTCTTATGGCATGAGCGGTCCTACTTCGCGGCCCTCGCATCCACCGAATACCCAGGCCAACGACGTGTCGTGGGTGGCGGGCTTTCGATAGGACATGTCTTCTCATCGATGTTTTCGGCAGATCTGTCGGGTCGAGTGGGAGACACACTCCGAAACACAAATCTTTCCGAGTTCTCAATGGGTTGGTCGATCCTGTTTCTTCTTGCAGTTTGTTTTCTTGCTGTCCAGAGACCTCCCTTGCGGCGTAGCGATTCCTCGTTGTTGTTAAACCCACACGTTTTTATGATTGGCGCATACATCGCGATGTTTTGGGCGTTCGTCACAATTCCGCTAACGATCGCCAAGCTGACCCCCCTAGGACTTGTCCAGCCGGTGCGGCTGGCCCCTTATATCGGAACAATGGGAGCCTGTGGTTTCGTCGCGGCGCTATCTGTTCGATGTGAACAAAACGACAATCCGCCTTGGACTTGGAAACAGGTTCTTGGCGCATCATCGTTTGTGCTGTTCTTTTTTGGGTGGGCTACAAGTGACATTCGATTGAATTTTGTTCTTGTTTCGTGGCGGAGCGTCATGATTGGAGTTTTTTTCTGCATAGCCCCAATATTGCTGTGCGCCTTCAACCGCCCACGTATCGCAGTCGTGCTCGCGTCGTGTGCTGCTCTAGTCGCGGTGGCCAATATCAACCCACTTGTCAGAGATTTCGGATCACTCAAAGACAGCCCCATCTCCGAGGCGGTACGCAAAGGGAGCAACGAGGCCGAGCGACCGGTTTGGGCCGTTGATGATCTTTACCTAGTTCCAATTGTCAATTTCCAAGGAATCGATTCGCTCAGCTCCTTTAATGACCCAGTTGGCGAGAAAGGTTGGGGCACCCTTGACCCAAGCGGTGAAGCAAGTTTCAATTGGAATCGTTTTGCCTACATCCTCTTTGACTGGAACGAGGAGGCGAAAGAGCCGAAGATTGTCTCATCGGCGCCTGACGTCATTATGGTGTCAGCGAGCCCGTGCGATCGACAGTTAAAGCAACTCGGGGTCTCACACATCATCTCCTCCAAGGAGCTCAATCAGGACTGCCTTAGTCACAGAGGGCACTACCTTTGGATGGGTGCGTCTCGGTATCTTTACTATGTGGAGGACGCCCAGTAGCCGAGGCATCCGGGGGATGAAATCAAAAGGATCGCTCGAACTCTACTAAAAAAGTTTTGTATGGGAATGTTTGTCACGAGTGTTTCTCGTCTTGGTTCGCCTAATACACCCAGATGAATTCTGGCGATGTCGGCCGATCCACAAAATTCTCGAGCACTTACTTGATCTGCTTTAGGGCGTCAGTGTTTTGTGAAATTGTTCAGCCTCCGTCTGTTAGTTTCCTGAAAGTTTCAAGATGCTGACGTGCGACAGCAGCAATCGAAAACCGCTCGAAAACAAGTTTGCGGCCAGCGATTCCGATTTCCTTTGCGCGAGATGGGTGTTTCAGCAGGGCACATATACTCTCGGCGATTTCGATTGGATTATCATTTGAGACCAAGACGACTTCTTTCCCATCTTGGAGTTCAAATCCCGGGAAATTATTCGCAGGAACAGCTACCACTACAGGTACTTCGGCGACCATAGCCTCGAGATTTGCTGTGCCCATACCAAAACCTTGCAGGTCGTGCGCTTCTAAAGTTGCGACTTGAAAAAGCTCAGTTACGGTTTCTTTGGGGATCTTTCCAAGGGAATGAATGGCGTGCGATACCCCCAAATCCTTGGCTACTCTGAGAAATTCGGGATATTCGACGCTTCCCGCAACGACAAGTTGCGCTTCGGGAAAATCGGCGAGTACACGTGGAAGAGCTTGTACGAGCGCAACTCGATCTCGCAGTGCAATTACGTGTCCGACCGACAAGATTATTGGGCCCTCGCTCAAATTGAACGCCCGTCTGATCTCTCTGTTTTCCCTACGGGGCACAGGTGGTTGAATTGCAACCCCAACCGGTATCCCTACACGTCGTTCCTTGGGTATGCGATATCTTGCGGAGACGTACTTTTCCATTAAGGAATCCATGACCACAACACTTGGTCTTGGTAGGCGCACGATCGGCGCGACAATGGCGCAATCTATAAGACGGAAGAGCGCGTTGATGCCGCGGTGTGGGGATTCAAGTCTCGTATGCACGCTAAGTAGAAGTGGCACTCGCCGTCGCCTTGCGTACACCGAAGCTATCCACGCTAGGTCCATGAACTGTCCATGAATATGTAGTACGTCAGGTCTGAATTCATCCAGAACCTTAAACACGTACCGAAAGGCTTTCGGTCGCATTACAAACCTGATATCGAATGCCATTAGAGAACCGAGTCGGGGCATTCGCCAGGCTGGAAGTCGGCTCACCGCAACGCTTCCTATGTATTCAAAGTCGGGGGCGTCTTCATACTCACAGGTCAATACCGTGACAGAGTGCCCAGCAGCTGCGTACTCCTGAGCCAGCAGACTTGAGAGGTGGGACGACCCCCCGACTCGAGGCGGAAAAAAGTTATTGAGGACGGCTATGCGCACTCGATATTCCAACTTCAAAAATATTCAAATCGAACATCGCTGTTGACAGACTTGACAACTCCGATGACCCTTGCCGGTACCCCTCCAACGATTGTTCGAGAAGGTACGTCTCTTGTGACGACCGATCCCGCCGCAATCAATGCATGATCACCTATTGTCACACCCATCAGAATTGTCGCGTTTGCTCCAATGAATACTCCATCTCCGATTGTCACAGGTTTCCGGTCTATCTCGGGGTAGGAGCGTCGTGACACACAACGCTTAGCGGAACTATGCGTGTAGATGTGCACACCAGACGACACATCAACTCCGGCACCAATGGTTAATCCGCCGGAACCATCTAAGACAGTAAATGCACCTATCCAAGTTCCAGGACCGATAACAGGATCACCAGTTATCCAGGCGTGGGAATTGTATGGGTTCGCTGGCAACTCCGAAGCTGTCATTTAGGTTTGGAGTCCTTCACAAGTGAGGCCATGCCAACTTCCACTGATATTTTCGGGGTCCAGCCCAGTAGCTCTTTTGCTTTTGTGATGTCGGCCGCGCGACGCGACACCAGCACATCTCGTGGATTGAAAATCGGCTCAACATCTACCCCGACCGCTCGAATCAGGATGTGTGCCAGTTGTGCAATGGATGTGCTGACACCGGTTCCGACATTGAAGACTTCTCCGTCCACTTCACTCAAGAGCGCCGCGACGCAGGCGTCGGCAACGTCATAAACATGGACAAAATCCATCGACTGGTCGCCTTTGCCGTCAATGACTGGCGCTTGACCAGCGTTCAGGCGATTGATGAAGTGATTGATCACTGATGTGTAATAGGCACTTGTCTTCTGACCTGGACCATAAACGTTGAAAAATCGCAAAGTGTTCCAAGAAAGCCCTGCCTGCGTTGAGTAGAAATGTAGCAAATGCTCGCCACTTAACTTAGAAATACAATATGGGGTAAGCGGGTTGGTCTGACTATCTTCTCGCATCGGGAGGATTTCCGGGTCGCCATACACGCTGGCACTCGAAGCGTAGACCAAGCGCTTGACGCCAAGATTCGCGGCCGCACTAAAGACATTGTTGTTGCCGATAACATTAATGTTCAACGACTCGTCAGGATCCGCGACGCTCTTATTGATTGACACGGTTGCAAAGTGAATCACATGGCTGCACCCATCCATGGCTCGTTGCACCGCACCGCCCGAACGAACGTCGCTTTCAATGAGTTCCACCGAGCCGCCGTTGATCAACGCCTCGATGTCGCTTCGATTTGCCCGATGCATCATCGAATCAAAAATTCTCACCGTGAAGCCTCGCTCAAGTAAGCGTTCAATTACATGAAGCCCAATGAACCCCGCTCCACCAGTTAAAAATACTTTTCCAGATGGTGAGGATGACATAGATTGCTATTTCCTTGTCTTATCAACAACGTCGATGACGTTTCGAGCCACTTCTTCCACGTCGAAGTCGGTGAGATTTGCATGCATAGGAATCGCAAGGTGCCGCAACCACTGTTTTGCGGAAACGGGACAATGCTGACCACCGCCGTAGATCGGCTGAACGTGGGAAGCAAACGTTCCGATATTGCATCCAATGCCCCGGGCCCTCAGTTGCATAGCCACGTCATCACGCCTGACCGATTCATCCAGACAAAGGGTGTAAGTTTGGTAAGCGTGCTCTCGGTTTGGTGCAATTCGCGGGACTTGAATCAAGTCGCACGTCGAAAACAAGAGGTCGTAGTTTCTTGCTACTTGGCGCCGACGTTCCAGCAGTGCGTCGATTCTCCGCAATTGGACTTCCATGATTCCGCATGCGATGTCCGAAAGTTTGTAGTTGTACCCAAGATCGGTGAAAATCGGAATAGGCAAGGTGTCGCTCGCCTGCCTAGCCATTGCACTCTCAACACCGAAGCACGACAGTTTGCGAATCTTCTCGAGAATGGAGGTCTCCCGTGCCGTCGCAGCTCCACCTTCGCCACACGTAATACCTTTTCGTCCGTGAAAACTGAAAAGCGACACGTCAGCAAACCAGGGATTCCCGGTACGCCGATGATCAAAGGTTGCCCCGACGGAACATGCCGCATCTTGTATTAGAGCGATTCCATGTTTTGTGGTAATTCTGTGAAGTTCGTCATAATCTGCGGGTTGTCCTGCGACATCGACCGCGATGATCGCACGTGTCCGCGAATTGATAAGGGTTTCCGCAACCGACGTGTTCAGCGTCCACGTATCGGCCCGGATGTCGCAAAACACTGGCCTAGCCCCGGTATATAAGACTGAGAGTCCTGTCGCTGGATACGTATAATCAGCAACGATTACCTCATCTCCTTGACCTATTCCCAGTGCAATCAGCGCGAGATGCAAACCCGCTGTGCAATTATTAAGAGCCACGCTGCCGGTTGCTTCACAGAAATTTGCGAATGCCGCTTCGAAACTACGACTCGTCGGTCCCTGACCCGAAACCCAATTGGACGTGAATACCTTGTGAACGGCCTCCAATTCCTCTTCGCCGTAGGTTGGTTCTCCCAAATTGATCGTCACATTGTCTCCTTACGCGCAGTTTAGTAAGTCTCGCTCGGAAGCTTCTCAATTCTGCCTGATCAACTCACCCCGTGCTTGATCGGCGATGTATCGGCCTATCGCCAATGCGCCAGTTGCCGCTGGCGATGGCGCGTTAACCACGTGCAAAGATTTCCATCCAGAGATCACTCGAAAGTCGTCAACTAGCGACCCATCACGGTCTACTGCTTGTGCGCGTACACCAGCCGCGCTTTTTAGGAGGTCTTTGCGATTGATCTCTGGCACCAATCGTTGAAGATCTCGTAGGAAAAGCCGCGTTGAAAGTGAGCGAGCCAATTCGTACGTTCCTACTCGAATATTTCGCGCAGCCAACTTGAAAAAGCCCGGAAACAACAGGGTTCCGAGAAGGTCACGGGAACTAACCTTGCGCCATCTGTAACCTTCGCGCGCAAGTGCTAAGACTGCGTTGGGACCCGCGTGGACCGAGCCGTTAATCATTCTTGTGAGATGAACTCCGAGAAATGGAAGATCAGGGTTCGGCACTGGATAAATGAGCCCGTTCACAAGTCGCGCAGACGATTCGGCCAGGTCAAAGTACTCTCCACGAAAAGGAATCACTCTCGTACGAAAGTTCTCGAGTCCAAATTGCCGAGCGATAACGTCACTGTGTAGTCCACCGCAATTGACCACAAAGTCGGCGGCGCGCGATTCACCACCACTGTCAATGAGCCAGCCTTTTTGCGTCCTTCGAACAGTCTTCACGTATTGGCCGAGTTGTACATCGCCACCGGCCTCACGAAGTTCATTACGCAACTGGCGTACGACCCCTCCAAAGTCGATTATTCCAGTTTCTGCGACGTGTACTGCGCTCAGACAATTGACATGGGGCTCGAATTCGCGCGCTTCGTCGCGATCCAAACGGGTTATCGTTAGACCGTGCTCTCGGCCTCTCTCTTCCAAGAGCGCCAAGCGAGGCAGCTCTTCAGAATCGGTAGCTACGATTAATTTGCCGGTACGCCGATAACCGATTTGGTGGCGTGCGGCGAAATCTTCAATCTCGCGACGGCCTTGAATGCAAAATTTCGCCTTGAATGAACCAGGCTTGTAGTAGATCCCGCTGTGGGTTACACCACTGTTCCTTCCCGTCTGATGCAAGCCGACTTCAGTTTCTTTCTCCAGCACGGTCACACGCAAGTTGGAATCACGACGCTGAAGTTCTGCTGCGGTTGACATTCCTACAATGCCTGCTCCAATTACAGTGACTTTGAGCACCATCTAGGATCTTCCAGCGTCTGCTAGACAACGTGCGACTACTTCATGCGCAGGGGCGATCGATTTTCGTTCAACATCAAGATCAACTTGGCCATTCACTAGTTTGACAAAATGTTGCCACTGATGCGCCAGTGGTTCGCCAAGATGCCGAACCACTGGAATTTCGATAATAGTTTGTTGAACGTAACTGTTTTCGCTCAACTCGCCCAACTTGTTATCTACGTGTCGATAGATCGTGATGTCTTGTCGTAGAAGATCAATTTCGATGGCGCGATCAATCTCAAAAATTGTCATTGATCTTGTCTTAGTCTGCGAGATTCTCGATGCTGATATTGAACCCAGTCGGCTCCCTGAGAACTGAAGCACGGACTCGATAACGTCCTCGGCTCCGGTGACGCTTTGTGGACTTACAAAAGAAGTCATCGCGCTGACTTCGACGGGAAGTTCACCAAACAGTCGAAGGCAGAAGTCGACGTCGTGGATCAAGAGGTCCCAAGCGACACCGGTTTTGATCCGCATCGCATATGGTGAGTGTCGTGTCGCCCTCATGCCAACAGGATTCGCGACTATCTCGGCCGCAGTCCGAAGGGCGGGATTAAAACGTTCAAGAAGACCACACATCAAAGGTGTACCTCTGGCCTCAGAGGATTCGAGTAATTTCGTGGTCTGATCGAAGTTTGTGCCGAGTGGTTTCTCGAGGAGTAGCGGCTTATCGGCAGCAATGATGGCTTGGCCCAGTTCTTCGTGAAATTCTGTGGGAGCAGCGACTACAACTGCGTCCACATCCTTGAAATCCGCTTGGGTCAACGCCTTCGCTGCCCATCGCGAAGCGATGCGTGTCGCGCTGGTGGAATCAGTGTCCGCAACCCAAACCAGCTCTGAAAATTCGCTCGAAGAAATCGTGCGCGCATGTAGAGCTCCCATGTTTCCCGCGCCGATCAGACCAACTCTAAGCTTGCTCATTTCTTTGCGTCGCTAATTGCATCAACGATTACGCGAAGGTCTTCTTCTGATAAACCCGGATGAACTGGAACCGATAGACATTTCGACACAACTTCGGCTGCTACTGGAGTTACATCTTTCTTTACCAGAGGATGCGAGTCGTAGCAGACGTAGTCGTGCACGAGCTTCGGATAGTAGACACCCGAGCCAACACCTTTTGCTGAAAGGTGCTCGATGAGCTCGTCCCTGGTGACTGGTGCGTCATCTGATACCAAGACTGTAAATTGATGCCAAACATGAGAGCGACCTGGTTGAGTGGATGGCACGGTAATCCACTCCACGGAAGAAAGTTCTTGGCTCAAAAAGCTGGCATTTTGTCTCCGCCGATCAAGTACTTCCGCGTATCTGCGGAGTTGAGGCAAGCAGATTGCGGCTTGAACATCCGTCATTCGATAATTGTTCCCTGCCATCTCGTATTGATAGCGATGGCGCATCCCCTGATTTCGCAGTAGGCGCAACTTATCGGCAATCACGTCATCGTTCGTGGAGATCAATCCTCCCTCGCCAGATGTCAGATTCTTTGTCGCGTAGAGTGAAAAACATCCAATCCCCCACGTGCCTGCCGCCTCTTCGTTTTGAGCAGCGCCATGAGACTGCGCTGCATCTTCAACCAGAGTAAGCTGATGATCTTCGACTAAGGGCATCAATGAGTCCATGTCAGCGGTCTGGCCATACAAGTGAACGGGCATCAAAACCTTCGTCTTGTTGTTCAGCAACTGACTCACCGATTCAGCCTGAATATTGAAGTCAGATGACGAAATATCTGCGAACCTTGCAGTCGCACCCGCCTGAAGAATCGAGTTTAGGGTCGCCACGAATGTGAAGGGGCTAGTAATCACTTCATCCCCAGGCTTAAGGTCGAGGATTTGCAGTGCGGCGATCAATGCCGTGGTTCCGTTGTTGACAGCGACTACGTGCTTCGCTCCAATGAATTCCGCAAACGTCTGTTCAAGTTCGGCAACTTTTGGTCCTTGAGCGATCATGCCAGAACGAAGTACGCCCAGGACTTCATCTTCGATCTCCGCGGTAATGTCAACTCGTGTAATGGGGATCATTTATTGACGTTCTCCTAGGGATTCAGGGCCTTGCGTCAAGCTCCAGACTATAAGCGTTGCGACTTAAATGAGGTCCTTCACACCCTAGTCCGATGCGTTGCAGGCTCATACTGATGGCCCCGCAGAAGACCTACAGAAAATTGAATGTTGGTAATCGCCGATCGGAATCTTTGATCGACCAGAATTACTTTGGGCCCTGTTTTTCGCTTGGTTCGTGATAAAAGTTGGGTCATGACAAAGACACAGACTGCAATTATCGAGATCCTACTCGAAATTATGGGCGAGGAACTTTCCGGCGTGGAACTATCACCGGCGACCGAGTTACTCGGAGAGACTCGCATCATAACCTCTGTTGCTCTTGTGGAACTCTGCATAAAATTAGAGGACATTGCGCTTGATGCGGGAAGCGAGTTCGATTGGGTATCTGAATCAGCGATGTCAAGAGGTCGAAGCATTTTTCGAACAATTGAGTCTCTCGCGGCGGAGTTCGACCTGCAAGTAGGTTCCGCGAGATGATTGTTATCACAGGGGCTTCGAGCGGCTTAGGCGCTGCCATTTCAACGCACTTTCACACTTCAGGAGTCGAAGTAATTGGTGTCGCTAGAAAGGAATTCGCTGCGGATTTTGAAACGGTCAGCCTTGACGTTGGTGACTCGGAGGCGGTTCGAGAGTTCGCGGGTCAACTCAAAAGGCGGCGCATCGCAATGAATGGTTTAGTGAATGCTGCGGGAATAGCCTCAATGAATCTTGCGATCATGACTCCATCCGCGAGCGTGGAGGCGATAATGCGCACAAATCTTCTTGGAACGATCTTCATGTGCCAGTCACTCTCCCCTCTGATAATGAGGGCAGGAGGGGGGACGGTTGTTAACTTTAGTACCATCGCTGTGGCCCTTGGATTAGAAGGTGAATCAGTGTACGTGGCATCCAAGGCTGGCGTCGAGGGTTTTACACGAGCCTTTGCTCGAGAGGTCGCCGATCATGGCATACGCGTCAATTGTGTGGCGCCCGGCCCCATCGACACGGCGCTCATTAGAGGAGTGTCCCAACGTCAACGCGAAGCAATCGTCAATCGACAGGTTATACGAAAAATGCATACCGTCGAGGACGTAACTGACGTCGTCGCTTCCCTCTTTGACCGACGCCTTGAAAGTATCTCTGGCCAGGTTATCTCGGTCGGTGGTGCATAAATGGGATTGCGCGATCTTCTTCGTTTGAGGTGGGATGGTGTGTCGCAACCATTCTTGGTAAGTGCCGACGCGCATTTGAGTGCGCATGAGGTAATTGATTCTGACTTCTCGCATCTCACAGAAATTCAAGCTGGCGACGTAGTTGCTCTAATCGGAGACTTCGAGCCTAGAAGTATCTCTGACCTCATTGAGTTAATTGATCGTGGTGCCATTCTCGTTCCGCTTACGAACGATACAACTTCTTCGCACGAGTACTTTTTTGAATCTGCTTTAGTGGACTTTGTTGTCTCGGATGGCAAAGTTCAAAAGCGGTTCCATTCGGAGGAGCATCCACTTATTCAGGAACTACGACGTAGGAAGCACCCTGGTTTAGTCCTCTTTTCTACGGGCACTACCGGAAGACCAAAAGCGATCTTGCATGACATGTCAAAATTTCTTGCGCGTTTTGAAACACCGCGTCCCACATACCGAACCGTTAACTTCTTACTTTTTGATCACATAGGTGGCATCAACACGTTGCTTCATACCCTGTTCAATACTGGCGTGGTGATTGCACCTGCGGAACGTACGATTTCTTCAGTTCTGAAGGCGTGTGAGGAGTTCAGTGCGGAAGTTCTGCCAACAACGCCAACGTTTCTGCGATTCATGCTCTTGTCTGGTCAGATACCGGACAGGGTCCCTGCCTGCTTGAAACTGATTACGTACGGTACAGAACGAATGGATCAGCCCACGCTGAACCGCTTATGCGAGTTATTGCCCGACGTTGACTTCCGTCAAACTTTTGGGATGTCGGAACTCGGAATCGTCCGCGTGAAATCGAAATCACGAGACAGTCTCTTCATGAAGATTGGCGGCGAAGGTGTGACGACTCGGGTCGTGAATGGAGTTCTTGAAGTACTCGCGGAGAACAGGATGATGGGCTATCTCAACGCAGACTCGCCTTTTGATCGTGAAGGCTGGTACAACACGGGTGACGTCGTTGAGGTCGATGGGGAGTACATCAGCGTTATTGGACGAACAAACGAAGTAATCAACGTTGGGGGCCTTAAGTTCATGGCGTCGGAAGTCGAACGTGTGGCGCTTGAGTTGCCGCAGGTGTCGCTGGTCAAAGTCGAAGCGAAGTCGAATCCAATCACTGGTCAACACGTTGAGATGACTGTTCAGCGTGTACCCGATGCGAACATCTCTGTGTCAGAAATTCGTCAATATCTAAGCGATCGACTACCTAGTCACATGATACCCGCACGAATCAAACTCGACGATGTCTCCGTTGGTCATCGTTTTAAGCGTGCATGATATGAATGAGATCTCGTCGCTCGCGGTAATTCACCCCGACGCAAAATTGGGTCAGGGAAATATGATCGGTCCATTCTCTGTCGTCGGCCCAAATGTAACGATTGGAAACGACAATTGGATCGGATCCAACGTCGTCCTGGGCGCGCCTCCGGAACACCGCGGGCATCACGAATCGTCGCTTAACCGACGAGGATCGTGGTTGGAAATCGGAAGTGGAAATGTGATCCACGAGTTCACAGCTGTTCAGGAGGGCACTATTGAACCGACTAGGATTGGCAACAAAGCGTTCCTGATGGCTCGAGCAAATGTTGGGCACGATTGCTTGATCGCGGACGGCGTGACGCTTTCGCCCAACGTAATTCTAGCTGGACATGTTCGCATTGGGCGGTCAGCAACGATTGGAATGTTGTCCTGCATCCATCAGCGAACCTTCATCGGCGCGTATTCAATGGTTGGTATGGGTTCACAGGTCTCGAGAGATGTGCCCCCGTTTGCACTAGTCGTTGCTTCAAATCGACCACCCGCCCGTATCGGACTTAACGAAGTTGCAATTGAGAGAAATGGACTCTCTGGAGCATGGAGTAATGCAGATTTCTTAAACGACGATGAAGTATTGGTCAACGCACCCGAAGAAGTTCGTGACGCTCTACTTGAGTGGCGCACACACAGCAGCCGGTAGTGACGCGCCCGGCGAGACTCTTCGTTGCGCTTCACGACATGGACAGGAGGACTTGAGACCAACCGTTCACCTTCCGGGGAATGCTGTTGACCCGACGGATCAAGGAGCGGGGCGAACATTGAGGAAGCTCGTTGATTGCAGGTCAGCGTGCACACAATCGGGGCTGTTATCGGTTCATTTCACGTATGTTAAGTGAGTATGCCGCTGGAGCAGCGTTGAACACGTATTCGAACTCGACTGGGGTCAAGCGACCCAATCCACGCTGACGACGTCGATGGTTGTGGGTGTGTTCAATCCCGAAAATAATCTTGGATCGGCGTTCTTGACGGGTCCGGCAACGGCGTCGATTCAATACGTTTTTTGCAGCGAAGCGAAGAACTCCTCCATTGCAGCGCTGTCCCCGGCGGAAGCGACTCGCCCCATTGGCCCAGTCAACTCATTTGCGGTCAGCACCCCCGAAATGCCCATTAAAAAACTGACCCGAACGATCCGAATGAACAATTACTGTGCCGGTCGGTTCACGATCCGCGACCGCTGTCCGTAACGCGGTGACAACCAATCCTGCAGTCATTCGATCCTTGATCGCGTAATCAACAATCCGGGTCGAGTACACATCTTTGATCACGCACCAATACACCCTGCCTTCAATGGTCGGATGCTCCGTGATATCAGTCAACCACACCCGATCAGGGCGGTCGGTGGCGAACACCGGGTTCACCAAATCGTCATGAACGGCAACCCCCGGTCGATGTCCGGAACGACCTTTCTTTGTCGTTACCGACCACAGGCGTTGCGCACCACACAATCGCTACACCCGACGTTCCTCGGTCAGGAGACCAGAACGACAAACTTCGTCAGTCTGGAATCGGTAGTCGAACTCGGGATCCTCACCATGAGCGCCAGTCAACGCATTCGTTAACACCGCATCACGGTAATCACGATTACTGCACGGGTATGCCTGCTACTTGTCGAAAGCGTGCAAACCAAAAACCCGACACCCCCCAGGTCAACCGCACGGGGAAACCCTCAGTCGCCAAGTCCTGGACCAACGGGTATGTCATTTTGGGAGGGCATCCTTAGCGAAGTACGCGGCGGCCCGCGGAAGATCTCGTTTTCCATCTCGAGGCGCGGTTTGTCTCGCCGCAACTGAACAATCTCCGCTGGCTCACTTGATGTCACCCCATCAGCGACACCGTCATCAATGTCGGCCTGGCGAAGTCCACGACGCACCGGCTCAGGTGACACATTAAAATCCGCAGTTACTTCAGCCAGGGTCAAGACACGCCGGCGAGCGACAGTCACAACGTCACGTTTGAACTCCACGGGGAATCTCTTAGGTGTGGTCTCCATCTTTCCGCAGGTACACGCCCCACATTTGATATGTCAACCAACCCGACAGCAGTCCCAACCTGCGGCAAAATCGAATGGTTCCACCAAACATAAAAATGCCCTCGGACAAAAACCCGCCGCGGAAACCATCGCAGAACTACAAAGCCGACTCGACGCGATCATCGACGACTACAACCAATACCGCCCACACCGCGCACGCGGCAACATCACCCCACACCAAGCGTTCACCGCACGCACCAAAGCCCAACCCGGCACCGCCCGACCACCCACAAATTTCAGGGTCCGCACCGACAGAGTCAACTCATCCGGACGCGTCACACTCCGCCATGGTGCGGTCCTCTGCCACATCATGATTGGACGAAAACTCTCCGGGAAACGCATTCAGCTCTACGTCGCGGATCTGAACGGCCGCATCATCATCAACGACGGCGAACTTCTCCGACAACTCGAAATCGACCCGACACGCCACTACCAAGGCTTCGACAGAGAAATCAGTACGCGTCTCGAGGCTTCACTGTGTCTACGATGACCCGAGACGTCAGATAGTGGGCGAGGGGGGACTTGAACCCCCACGTCCTTGCGAACACTGGCACCTGAAGCCAGCGCGTCTGCCATTTCGCCACTCGCCCGAATGACGAGGGGGACGCTAGCGAAACAGACGACGGTCTCCAACGCCCCGTAATATCGCTCCATGGCTGCGCGTGACGAGGACTTTTCGAAAAGCCGCGAATTCGCCCGTAACCAGGCTATGCGTGCGGCCGAGTTCAAGTTGCAAATTGATTACCTGAACCGCGAGAACATTCGCCTGAGGCGACGTCTCCACAAAATTCACAGTTCGTGGACGTGGCGGATTGGCAGAGTGGTGCTATTTCCATATCACCTCGTCGTGGGCTTGATGGATCGTTTGCGCGCGAAGCAGTCGCATTTGTGAGTGGCAAGGGATGACGCCGCGCTTTTCGGTGGTG
>Ga0194133_10003429_pt1 | contig 22480 bp, 32 predicted proteins | sample TA2KigOf40mmetaG_FD_155448 | JGI IMG/M metagenome (GOLD analysis project Ga0194133, IMG submission 155448) | Freshwater microbial communities from Lake Tanganyika, Tanzania - TA2015055 Kigoma Offshore 40m | ecosystem: Environmental > Aquatic > Freshwater > Lake | place: Tanzania: Lake...
GTCAATCAAACTAATCGCCAAGACGTCGTCCTTGACCCCAGCTATAACCTCCTCCAAACCCGAATCGTCTGTTTGAGTTGACATCACCGGATGCTGAGGTAGAAGGAGCAGATGAATTTAAACTTCTCACACCCGATCTAAAACAAAGGACCTTTGACTTTGGACTTCTACATACAAAAGAAAATATCAAATAAAATACCCGCTTGGGAAATATTTGTACAAAATTTGAGGTGTAGAAATCAATGCTGGTCCATTAAGTTCTCCTGGGTATTTGTACATCAAAAAGAAATACAAGTGACCAATTATGATTCCAAGAAGTTCCATCATCCCACCGTTTCCTGCAAGCTTAAAAGTAAAGCTCAATAGCCAATAAAGATCAAAAGAAAATGGGGTTCATTCCTACCAAGTTGAATCCAAAAAGTACCCATGGAAGGTACCACGCCTTAAACTTTGTTCCAAACCTAAAGATGAATTTTGAAAGATTTTGAAACTCAATTTTGTAACTGTTGTTTTACCAAAATGATACAATAACATCTTTGTTAAGCTGACACCATACGTAGAGGACGCTCAGAACCATTGGATCCATCAGGAACCTGACGTTCATTAGTAACCCAATAACAACTGCAGACAACCAATTGAACAAAAGCATGAAGACGTAGTCTGCTGGCCTTGTCTGAAACTCTCCAGTTTCCAGATTTAAAGAGTAATTGTAGAGAAAGTAGAGATTGATGAGAAAGTGGAAACCATTTGAAGCTCTCAGGGGATAGTAAAAAAGCGCCGTAACCGGTCTCCAGACCTAAATTAAAAAAAGTTTCAGACAAACATTTTTTGCAAGCAAAATTATCTTTACCTGGAAATAGTGAGCTACTGAAGTCCACTCCAGCCATAACCAGCCCTCATACAGTAAACCAAATCTTCCCAACAAGGTAAACACAACAGTCAGCCCAAACCAATATCGTGTCACGAACGGGATGGACCAAAACCATTCCTGGAAAAATTAATTTATCCTTAACTTGGGTAATATTTAGTTTTTACAAAAAAATCAATATGTTGAAAGCATGAGTTAATTAATAAATGAATATCTACCTGAGGATCTCCTGCCATTTTGAATTTTTCCTTTCAAACTTCTTCTTTTTGCACACCTATTTGTCAGCAACAAAAGAAAAGTTGTGAAAATCGAAAAACATCTCATTGAAGCGAGATTGGATTTATTTGCTTGGAAAAGTCTAAAACTCTGACAATTTACCGCTAAACTTAAACACAAAATTTACACTTGACATCACAGCATCGAGGATTGTTCATATAAAAGTGATAGTTTCTTGTAAACTCAAGTCCTTAGAAAAAATTCTGGACACTAAACTGCGCTCAATTTCTCAGACAAAAATGTTTTTTTGAGCGTCATTCACATTACAGGTCACTGTTGAGGATTTACAGGTTGTTCCTGCTGTTGGGGCCTTGGCTGTGCCCTAGGCTGCACAGGGGGTTCACCAGGTCTTTGCTGATGAGGTAAAACAAAAGGCCTCCTAGAGAAGACGAGCAACGCCAAGAGTCCAAGAAGGATAGTGACCTTTAATAAAATTTGAAAATAAATTTACGTAAAAGCCATAAAATATTCATCAATTAAATACACAAAATCAGAATCTTAAAATATCCCGAAGAGAAAGGAATTAAAAAGTCTCGAGAATTCTTTCAATAATTTTCCATTAATAAGTATTTACCAGGTAAAGATCCCAGTAAAGCTCAAGCCAAGCTATCCATTCAACACTAATCGGAATCGACGAAGTCTCCCAGTTTTTCAGGGCAAACAAGATTCCTAATTTAACCAGAGCAAGGAACACAGGGATTTTCGCATCAGCACTGGTTTCTGAAGCTAAATCATAAAATCGTTTGGCCAAATGAATATCTTGCTTCATTCCAAGCCCGAGTTCATGCATGTATCCCAAATTGAACATTGCCTACGTTGAGAACGGAAAATTATTTTTAAGTAAAAAAAATCACAATTCTAAAGGTGTACCTGGGCGTTGTTTTGCTGTTCAGACGCTATTCTGTAATGGTAAGCTGCAGTCTCGAAGTCGATCTCTGTTCCCCACCCGTAATAATGATAGTCACCGAGACGAACTCTTGCTGCAGCGTATCCTTGCCCTGCAGCTCGACCCCTGGAAATATTGAGCCTCTTATTACTCAATGTGTGTATTTGCCCAGAGAGAAGATTCAACATCTTTACAGTAAATTTTTTTAAGGTTGAAAGTTTGAAAATAAAATATTACCAGTAAACTAAAGCTCTTTTCCAAAGTTCGTCAGGCTCATACAAAGTGGTCTCTTTGCGATCGAGCATAAAAGCAGCATTGCTCTGAGCTACCTCGTACCCGATTTCTGATAACTGCAAGGAGGGAACAACTTGAAAAGATAATTTGACGAAAAAACTAGATTGAATATTTACCAGCATATACTTAATTAAAGCTTCGTCATGTCTACCCTTACGATAATCGGAGTGAGCCTCCATCATAAGCTCTCCCCATCGGCCACGCTCGGCAACGTTCTTGTAAAGCTCAACTGCTGTTGAGCATGATCGAAGCATTCCAGTTCCGGTGGCATGCATGTCAGCTAAGTTGTAGAAAGCCAGAATATGGCCAGACTAGAGCATCGAAGGGTTATTATTATTTCATTTCCATGGAAAAGTTGTATATTTGAAACACGGTAATCAATGATATGTTATCGATTACGATGGTCAAATCGTAACCGATTAAAAATACAATACAATATGCCTGGGTACGTCCCTGATTTTACCTGAGATGCAAGATTGAAATACTTCACAGCCATTTTATAATCTGGCTCAACTCCTAAACCGTGGTAGTACATACTGCCTAATTGAAGCTGACCGTCGACCCAATTCTAAAAAAAAGTTTTGGAACGTCATTTCAAAATTCAGACTTTTAGAAAAGCAAGGTAATCTGAGTAAGGAAATATCAAGAATTAACACACAGCAAAACCCTACTTTAGTCTTTTTTAATGTTTCTCTATTACATTGGTTAAACTAACCTGATCAGCTGCCTTCTTAAAGTATTCAAATGCTTTTTTGTAGTCTTTTGTCACTCCTTTGCCTTTAAGATACATAAGCCCAAGACCACTTTGACCAACAGGATTACCCAGATCAGCAGCTTTCTTAAAGTAGGCGAAAGCTGTGTCATTATCCTGCGTAACAGCATCGCTTCCGTCTAGGTACATTTTCCCCAAAAACGCCATGGCAACAGAGTTTCCAGACTCGGCCGCTTGAGAAAAGTAGTTCAAAGCTTGTCTATGATCCATCTTAAAGAAAGAAAAACAAAAATGATTTGATACTTATGAAATAATATCCCTCTTTCTTGCTATTTATTTTTCTTCTTTTTAGGTATAAAGTAGTGAACAAAGAAAAACCTGAATTCCTCTCCCTCCTTGATAGTGTAGTTGTCCAAGCCCTACTTGAGCTTGAACATCACCTTTTTCTGCAAGCAGCTGGTAATACTCTATGAGGTCGTTATCTAAAATGCCATTCGCGTAGCCACCATTTTCGACCTCATCCTATTGGGAAAATAACATTCAATCACCACCCATAAAATAATATTTTTGAAAAACTGTATTATTTTTCACTGCATTAACCTGAAGTCTAGTTCGCTGAATTGCAGCACCTCCAGAAAATGAAACCTCCTCTGCTACAGCTTGAGCAACAATTCGGTAGTAATCCAAAGCCTGGAAAAATATTAAAATTCAGGCAAACTGATTTGAATAAATTGATTCGAAATTTCATCTTTTTTTTATAATTGTTGCTCTACCTTTTCACAATTTGAAGCTACTCCCATTCCAGCCCAATATCTGTATCCAATAGCCATTTGAGCCCAAGGTTGACCGGCAATAGCAGCTTGAAAATAGTAAAGTAGACCTTTGGCTTGATTTGAGTCGACACCTGTACCTGTAGAATATAAAAGTATCTTTCACTGAGCTTGTATCAGGCTGAAGTCAATTTTAAAATACCTGTCGAGTAGAGAAAGCCCAGCCCCATGAAAGCATCTGGCAATCCTATTTGAGCACCATCTAGAAAAGTTTGCCGGGCAAAATCCATGTCCTAAAGAGTTTGAAAGAATCAAATAAACGTCAAACTTTTAAATAACAAGGATTCGTTCACTTGCCTGATCAAAGTAGCTTCCTAAGAGCTTTGCAAAAGCAATTTTAGCTTGAGCATTTTTGCTACCAACTTCAGCTGCTTTCTTCATCGTGTCCCATGCGAGGTCCTTGTCACTGTTGCTTGAATTCAACATTGCCATAGCGGCTGTGAAAAGATCGTTGGCCAACTTTGTTGATTCATCTTCAACCTCTGCCTCGCCAATCCTATTGACTTCATCCTCGTTTTTGTGGACATTCTCGTCAACTATGTGTTGTTTAAAGCTAGAATCTTCAGCACAAAAAACCGAACATGAAAATAATAATACAATCGACACAACAAGAGGGTGTTGCATCCCCAGCTTGAGAGTCCTCATGGTTAGAAAAAAGAACTATAGGCTTTCACTTTTTGTAATAAATTACTTTCATTTCGTTGCACAAAACCAAATAACCTTTGGATATATTGGATATTTCAACATTTAAATAAAATCTAATTTAAGGCAACGTCAGTTTCTTTCGATCAGCAAGATTTTCAACTGAGTTTGTCAGCAAAAGTGATATTCAAATTTTTCAATAAAAACTAAATGAAATGAAAAATTTTGCTGAAAACACTGTAGTCGGCGAATTGGCCATTCTGGGCAAAGAGCGCTGGCTGACTGCAACCAATCAGACTGCACAACGAGTCAGGAACCTGCCAAAGGTATCTACGATACAATCGAGTTCAATAGTTTTGTTTACATTTTTCTTACGTAATTTGGAGAAATTTCAAAGCCAGCTTTTTTTCACAAAATTGTAATCTTATTTAAGAGACTTTGTCGTTGACAGTCATTTTGGAAATTATTTGAAACAAAAGCTCAAATTTTTACGATTCAAGGGTTCTCAACGGATTAATTTAAAAGGAAAAAGTGGTGATAGAAAAACTTAAGCCATGTTTTGACAGTTATATTTTTACACTTAATAGCTATAATTACCAAATTTCAGTTTCGTTTATTGATGTTTTCAAATGGTGCTACCTTTCTACGAGTTATATTTTTAACGTTTGCTTGTGAAGATAATTTGTCGAAGATAAGTGACTTGTCAACCATGAGAAGAGGGGTATTATTCTTATAGTTTGTCAACTAATATATAAGTTATTCCGAACCTCAAATTTGAGGCTTGTTGATGAAATCACAGATCCACATCCTTATTCTACTTTTTATTTGAAGATATCCAAGCTATCTGAGTGGTCCTTCTCAGAGTCATTGCTTGCGACCCTCCCTGCAGACAAAGAACATGGAAATCTTATCAGGTATGAGGTATTTGCTTTTCCATTATTTTCAAGTCCTAGTTATTGTAATTTAGAATATTTACACCCTTACAGAAGCCATATTCCAAATGTCATCTTCTCCCACATTCGGCCAACACCATTTGTTACTAAACCTAAAATTGTTGCAGTCAGGTAAACGCCTTCTTTTTAACTTTTTGTTCTTTCTCAAACAGAATATTTTAAGTGCTAATGGGCGAATCGCTGCCCTAAAGATTTTATTTTGATGTACTAGTTAAACATCATGCTGAGGAAAATAATGACAAAATGGAATTTGTGAAATTGCATTACATCAATGTATAAGATGACCACTAATGAAATATTCATTCTGTCAACTGTCAATATGGCATTCACTCTGCACTCTTAAAAAGCAATCAATTGTATAAAGAAATGACAATTAGAATGCGCAAGAGTTAAGAAAGAGATAAAAAAGAATGTCAAAGTTCGATGATTGTAAGACCTGAAGCCGAATCATTTTCGGAAACACAACTTATGTCATTCTCGTCTTTAATTTCTTTTAGCTCAGATGTTTTAAGAAATATTCTTGATATGGACCCGGAAAGAATCCAAAATGATGACGACTTTGTAGAATGGGTTAGTGGAAACAAGGTTCTGGATGGTTCAACTCCTATGGCACATAGATATGGTGGCTACCAGTTTGGTTCTTGGGTAATGTCAACGATTTACGCTAGATGTTTTCAAACAACACTAATTCAGATGATTTTTAGGCTAACCAACTAGGTGATGGACGAGCTCACCTTCTCGGCGAGTACGTCAACAAAAATGGAGAGGTAAGATTTGTAATGATTGTAAAATCTTATTTATGAAAACTTTTTATGCAAATTAATTCTAGAGGTGGGAGATTCAGCTTAAAGGATCTGGAAGGACTCCGTACTCCAGATTCGGTGATGGGCGTGCAGTTTTAAGGTCTTCCGTTAGAGAATTTTTATGCTCAGAGGCCATGCACTTCTTGGGTGTGCCAACTTCCAGGTAAGTACAAATTTGTTGATCTCATAATACTTTTTTAAGGAAAATGAAATAATGTGAAAATACATTCTCCAGACCAAAATTAGATATCAAAGATTAAAGCAAATGTTTTGTTTTTGCTATCTATATTCGCCAAATCATTAAGGTCAAATAAATGCTTTAGGGCTGCCTCTTTGGTTCTTACTGAAGATATGATCATAAGAGACGTAATGTACAATGGAAAACCAACGATGGAACCTTGTGCTGTCGTCATGAGAGTGGCTCCAACATGGCAAGCTTTTTTAATTTAAACTTTTAAAAAACAAGGAGTTTTCAATAATCACTTAATACGAAAAATTTCATAGGTTTAGAATCGGGAGTCTCGAAATTTTAGCACGACATGGAGAGCTTGACGAGTTACGACAACTTCTGGTTGGTTCAAGAAATGTTTAAATTGAACATGAACAAGTTCCGATTCAATGTCATTTTTTCAGGATTTTATAGTCACCAACATATTTCCTGATATTAAAGCAAATAATTCAGACCCAGATGATCAAATCTTAGAGCTATACTCCCGTATAGTTCATGAGTCTGCACGTCTTGTGGCTTGTTGGATGTCTGTTGGATTTGCGCATGGAGTGCTGAACACTGACAATCTCAGTTTGAAATCAATTACTATAGATTACGGTCCATTTGGATTTTTAGACTCATACGATCCTTACTTTATTCCGAACCATTCTGACGATTCAGGAAGGTATGACTATGAAAGTCAACCAGAGATCGTACGATGGAATCTGAAAAAGCTCTTGCAATCTCTTCTTCCAATTTTAAGTGGTAACCTCAATTTTTTAAAAATTATATACAAGCTTATTTTCATTACCCTCATTTTATTGAAACAACCTCAGAATCTAAAAAAGATCGCCTTCAGGAGATCATCGGATTATATTCAGAAATCTATAGTCGGGAATGGACAGAGTTGTTTTGCAAAAAACTTGGTATCACTTTTCACTCTTCAAACTTAAAGAGCGACGAAGGATTTGCAAGAGGACTATTAAATGCAATGTATTCTACTGGCGCCGATTTTACCCAGACATTTCGAGACTTGTCAGAGCTTTCCATGGTCGAAATGATAGAGGCTCCTGAAAAAGTTTGCTCAGATTTACATTGGGGATTTGCAAAGGTCCGAGGTTCGAAGCAGTTTTCAACATTCTTAAAGGATTACAAGCAGAGGCTGGAGAGTGAGTACGGTCCAAGTGGAAATGATGAAGAACGACAGAAAAGAATGAAAGCATCCAACCCACGATATATACTGAGGAACTGGATTGCTCAACGTGCCATCGAAGCTGCAGACAAAGGTGACTTTTCTGAAGTCAATCTTGTTCTCAAAGTTTTGGTAAATGACATTTAATATTATCGTCTGATCAAAGTGGTCTTGAGAATTACTAAGATTTTTGTTTTAGGGAACACCTTTTGACTTTCAACCTGAGGCAGAAGCAGCTGGTTATTCACGTAGCGTACCAGATTGGGGAAAGCACTTGATAGTCAGTTGCTCCAGTTGATCTGGAAAAGTTTCAATCATTTGAAACATCTCGTAGTTGATTCAAAAGCATAAAAAATTTACTTTTCTTAAAAACACTCAAATCGAAATTAATATGTTAAATATAAATTAGAGTGCTTAATTAATGTTATTATTTTTTATCATCTTGAAATTAATTTTTCAAAAATATTAAATTTTTCAAACAGAATTTATCTCCATCATATTTCAAATATTTTCATCATTAATTTAGATTTTTCATGTAGGGTGAGGGCATTTTTGTTAAACCTTTTAAAATATCCTCATCAGATTTCATTCAAAATGTGATGAAATTTGTCAAAGAGAAGCAACAGCAGGATAGGTAGTAGAGAAGAGTTCCATTTCAATGCACAACTCAATGGTGTGCGTGCTCCTGAGTATGGCTGTTGTAACAGTCAGAGTCACCTCCTCCCTCCCCTCCTAGCCTGTTGCACTCATCTTTTTATTCTTTGCAAAACTTACTTCACCAAATAGGGTTTCATTTTACAAATGAATTCTTATTTTATGTTGATGAAAATTCTTCAATTAAGATAAAGGTGAGTCATTTTTCATCTCTTCAAATAAGATTTTAAAGACATACCTGGATTTTCAATATTTCATCAAATCCAAAATGAATTTTTTTTCAAAAAATCCGTTTCTTTTGCCAAAAGTTACCTTTTTTTGAGTCTCAAGTGTTAATTTCAAGTCAAATAAAACTAGGCCTTTTAGTTGATTGCAAAATTAAACATTGAGTCAGGTTAAACTTCATAAATATTTATTTTATACTTGATAATTTCCTGAATCATGTCACAACCTGAATGTAAGAAATAATAAAGTGAAAAAAACATGTAATTTTAAAATTTTATTTCCATAGCTGCCCCCAAAATGTTTGACATCTTTGGCTCTGTGAAGTCGATGTTGAAGCTCGACTTGGTTTGCATCGACAATAATGTGTTCAGGCTACATTACAAAGCTACTTTCATCATTCTGGTATTGTTTTTCTCAAAAGATTTTTATTCATTTTGTAATTGAAGAAAAATAACAATAGAGATTGTTTGGTGTGACAAATGAGGTGAACTAAGACTTCATCACGTTAGTAATTTTGAATTATGGCCCATAATAAACTTGAAATATGATTTCATTTGTCTGTCAACATTTAAAATGACACTTCCAAGTGATATGTGGGTCAAAAAGTAATTTTTTCTTCTTCCAATTGAAAAAGGTTGTCTCCTCATTGTTGGTCACTTCCAAACAATATGTTGGAGATCCAATTGATTGCATTGTCGAAGAAATTCCAAATAATGTAAGAAATAGTTTCTTCTCATATGAAAAAAATTTGTTGGATGATTCTTGTTTTTTTGATTAGGTGATGGATACATATTGTTGGATCCACTCAACATTTTCAGTTCCAAACAAGAATGTGGACCCTCGAGATATGCCACATGCCGGGGTGGCACCACCATCAGGTAAGCTTTGAATTTGAATTTTCATTTTTTTAAATAAAAATAGTTTGAATTTTAGATCTGGCTGATGGGAAACAAGTTCGTTATCACAAGTACTACCAATGGGTATGCTTCACCCTTTTCTTCCAGGCCATCCTGTTTTACATTCCAAGATATTTGTGGAAAGTGTGGGAAGGTGGAAAACTAAATATGCTGGTTCAGGTTGGTCAGTTATTGAAAAGCTTGGATGAAAAAAACTTATTGTAAATTTTTTTTCAGGACATGAATGTCCCTATTGTTGATCCAGATACCAAAAAAGACAGAATCTCATTGCTAGTCGATTACTTTTCAATAAATAGAAATAACCACAGGGTAAAAAGATTTTTTTCAGTTTCATTTTAAAAACTGATTTTTTAAATTGATGCCTGAATATAGTTTTATGCCATGAAATTTTTCTTCTGCGAGGCACTCAATTTGCTAAACATTGTTGGACAGGTACATCATATTTACTACATTAAATATTTTCACTTCCACTAACAAATGATATCATTTAATGGTTAAGTAGTGCAAAAGTGTGTGAATCCAAGAATGACCTTCCTGATTAAGAAAAGAATCAATACTGAGCTATTTATTGATGAGATTTGAGCCCTTTTGAGGGACTTGGATTTATAAAAAGGATTCAATCGCATCTCATTAAAAACTACATTACCTTAGATCTATTTCATGGACTTTTTTCTTGGAGGTGAATTTACCACCTACGGTACAGATGTGATTGCCATGACTCAAATGGCTCCTGAAGAACGTGAGGATCCCATGGCAAGGGTTTTTCCTAAAATGACTAAATGTACTTTCCATAAGTTTGGTCCTTCTGGAACTGTCGAGGTAATTGATTCTCTAGAAACACATAACAGGCATCTTTTTAAATTGACATTTCTACCTAAGAAATTTGATGGCCTATGTGTCCTTCCATTAAACATAATCAACGAAAAAATTTACATTTTTCTTTGGTTCTGGTTCATTGGTGTGAGCATTATATCAGGTAAAATAAGACTTTTCTTCTTGGCCTTTAATTTATGTACAAAATTCATTTTTCTTTTTTTAGGGTTCCAACTTGTTTGGAGGTGAAGGTTAATTTATAAATTGAACATATCAGAATAGCTAAATTATCTTAAGCTTACTTTTTTTGACAGGCTAGCTCTAATTTGCATTCCTTCAATAAGAGATTTTCTCATGAGGTCAAGATGTCGTCTTGTACCTCGTCACCAGGTTAATAAAAGTTATATCAATATCAATTACGTCATATCTTTTCTTAATAATCTAAATTCCCTTCAAGGTTGAAACAATCTGTGCAAAGTCTGAACTCGGTGATTGGTTTATTTTGCACCAATTGGGCAAAAATATTGATGCATTAATTTTCAAAGACTTCATTGGAGAGCTTTACAATAAGTTCGATAATCGAAACACGAATCTTTATTTATAACTTATCAGATAGATTTTTTGACCAAAAAATGTAAACTAGTTCTCAGCCATTTTGAATCTTTTGGAGATCAGTTTCAAGCTCTAAGTAATTTATATGCTTTTGTAAATTCATTGACTTTTTTTGCATAATAATTAAGAATTCTCAAATCATACTAATGCAAAAGTTAATTTTATTTGCACCAAGAATTTCCGAGCTAAATAATGGGCCAATGTTTTTTGTAAATGATTGAAAAATGAAAGTACATAAATACATAAATCTGTTCCATTTCATATTTTAATGCAAAAATACACAAATCAAACAAATTATTTACACGACTTGTAAGAAGACAAATTTGATTATTTAAAATGTGAAGAAATAAATGAACTCTTATCTTGTATTGTAAAGGTATGAGGGCTGGACTTGCTACAAATAGAAATATCTGTAGTATCATCGATTTCTCTGTGTTTAAGATTGCATTAAACGAGAATCATTCTGAACAGAGTAAATTAAAAGACTTAGCCGACTGTGACCCTGGTTTCTTCCAAACTGACAAAGGAAACTTTTCTGACACTACAGAGTATAAATTGCAAAAATTAGGACAGTTGGCTGACCCACCACATACCCCAAAGAGTCAAAAAATTGCCTGCTTTTTCCACCTTCATAAGCATTTTGAGTTCTTATTGGTTTTTCTTTTTAAATGACCACACAATCATATATACTGCAAAAACAAAACACAGAACCATAATTACTGAGACCAAAAGCGAAAGCAGGGCACAGCCTAAACACAAGAAGATGATTTATGTATTAAATTATTGCAAAATTGTAATAATTTTTACCTATTGATACTTCTTGGCCTTTGGTGACACAACCCAACAGGAGGGGTATGAATCCAGGGTGACAATTTTGACACTCATTGTTTGACATTATAAAATTTAAATGCTCAGATTTATCATCTAGTCTTTAGACGTTTTGGAAAAAAGAGAAACGAAAGAACTTTAGAAAATTTAGTTATTTCCGTGTCAGAAATTTTGTTTTTCAATTTTCGTTGCTGCCGAACAAACTCAAGTCTCAAGTTTTGACTTTGTTTACCTGTTGAAACCTTTGGTCTTTCTTTTTGATCCACAGGTGTCTTAAATGGATTGAACAAACAAGCGGAATTATGAAATTGTTTCTTAAAGAAACCTCAAAAAACACGTGTCCAAAAAGTTTTTTAAACTCAAACAAAAAAAAAAAGATTCAAAAAAGCAAAATAAAAACTTTTTCCCAACAATCATGTTTGTACCAAAATCATTTTGCTGCTTTATCTTAAGCATTACATCTAAATAGCATATCATTCAACCTTAAGATTTCGATATTTCCATTCTTTTTTTGGTTGGAAATTAACTAAATACTTTAAAAAATCCTCATTACTAGCCAGGTCAAAAGCATTCAAATATTATCTCTGACTTGTGAATGTTTTCAATGATAAATAAAGATCATCAAGGCAATCCTTTAAAGATTTATGATTTCTTTGAAATTATCCTTGAAGCACATGGCATCTCATTCTGATTGGCTGTAAACATCAGGGGCAGGGCCCAGTCATCCTGAACTAAAATCAATTTTTGAAATGGGAAAAGTCATTGACAAGTGGACAAAAATATCCTTTTTTTCATTTGATTGACATTTTGGACAGATTTTTTTCTACAGATATTTCAAAACTCTTTTTCCTCTCCTTCTTATTCCACTCAAGATCATAAGGCTTAAATAATTTAGGTATGCTTTTTGTTGCCAAAAAAAGAGGTTCACTTTAATAAAAATACTTCATGTTGTTTACCAAATTCACTGACCTTGCATTCAAATACAAATCCTTATTTGCTTTTTTTTGCAAACCGAAACCATAAACGTATACATTTGCCAACACTAAGATTTCCTTTTAAAAATATATTTGCCTTTTTTTCTTCTTTTTTTTCAAACGAATGACCTTTGAAAAATATTTGACAGCAATAGCAAAGTTAGATTGTTGAGATGAAACCACAGTCGACATATTTTTCTTATAAATCATGTGAAAAAAAAAGAATTTTTCATTATCGATTAACTAAAATAACCATTAAACGATTAAAGAACGTTCATACAGGTCCTGTCACAGACCGGAAGGAAGTTTTATTTAAATGGATTGGTAGGTGAAGTGTGGCCAATGTAAAAAAAGGCATAATTTTCTCATTGTAAATATACCTTTCAATTAAAATTCTTGATTGAAATTATTTGAATTTTTTTCCATTACATTAAAATTACTTTTTTTTAAATTTGGGTAGTCATTTCAGGTCTAATTCAGATCAACCTTGTTTCATTGAAATGATAAAAAATGTGACTTTTTTCATGCTGTTTTTTTTCTTTTGTATGACAAAGTTCCGCTTTAATTAATCTTTCCTTTCAATCAGGGTGCAACTGACGTGAATCAGTAACCTAACCTGAAGCTTATATACAAGATATTAAAGGCAGGAAACAAACTATAGTTTAATGTTTCTGCATAATGAGGTCATGATTTCATAAAAAATATATACTTTTTTGATTTATTGATGCAAAGGTGATGTTTGAAAAAAAGTAAAATTGGAAATCTTTGATCAAATTGACAAAAGAAAATATAAATAAATGCTAAAAAATGCCTTTTTCATAAAATTCATATTTTTCTTTATTTTTAGGTGAGTTTATGATGGTCCTACCATGTGGAAAAACTTTTTTTCTCACAATCCAGTGCGATTATTTAGCCAAACAACTTCCGGCCTTTAAAGTTTTTTAAAGACTTATTTCTAGCAAAAATCTGTCACAACCTGAAAAGGATTATTTAAATAGAATATCTTGTGTGAAAAATAGAATAAATGATTTCTTGTCATTTCCAGCAACCTTGAATGTAGGATCTGAAGCTTTAATTAAAAAAAATGAAAATCAAAAGTTTTTTATCCAAGTCATTCTCCTTATGAAAGGTCAATAATTGAGGCACACTCCAATGCAATGGTGCTTTGCAGCACTCCACATTCTTTGTAACCAAATCAATCTCTACCCACTTTTGACAGGAGCTTTATCTACCACACCTTTATATAAGCCACAACCCTTTCTGATATGGAAGAACAAGTACTTTTGAAAAGTCAACTCTTTGATGAAGGGTCATTTATAAAGGTACATATCCTTGCAACCCTAACTCCAGAGGAAACCTAATATCTCTTAGCCAATATTTTTTCAACTTTATAGTACACCTTGCGAAATCAATCATTAAAGGCACACTTTGGCTGGGAATTTTTGTTGTATACAATCTAGGGCTGCCTTGAGGTTCCAGCCAAGGCTCGAACTCCCAACCCTCAGATTCCCAGCCTGATGCCATGACCACTCGGCCACAGCGACCCAAATCTATATGATTCTGCCTTTATATCCTTCACACCCCGTTAAAAACCTTAGACACCCTGCAGACCATTCGCACTGACCCCACCTCTCTTTTTGCAACCCCAGGCAGACACTGTGAGTAATTTTGTTTGATGACAATTCGGAATGCAAAAAGGTAACAAATAGAAATTTGATCACAGCGAAGAATAAAAAAAAATTAAATGAAAAAACATTCTTGGAAAATAATTTAACAGTTATGTAAATTCTAAGAGTGAATAGATGGGGGGGATAATAAGTGTGGACACCCTAAACCATAATAATAAATTTGCACAATTCTAAAAAAGAGGGGATTTAAAATACTTTATGAGCAACAAACAGGCGTTGAAATCTCCAAAAATTGGCCCAGTTTGGATAATGTTTTGGCTGCTCAGGTCTTATCAGCCATCTCAGGGTCAGGAAAAATGTATTTTTATTCTGTTGGACTAAACAAATCTCTTTGGATTGGATCAAAAAAATAACTGAGTCAGCCCCTTATTTTCTGCACGTTAGAATTTCATGGTCGGGTCAAGGCTCATCTTTAAAAAAATCCTTTAACCATGAAGTAATATATTGAGATTTCTTTTTTAAAAGTCTTGAGATGCAAGATAATGTGATAAATGATGAACTTTTCAGATTGGTTTTTTATCACATGCAAAAAAAGGCCATGACTTGATGATCGTTACCTAATGGAACTCTCATGAAAAATGATAATAATAAAAAATCTGATCATTGACTTTTGATGGGATAAGTAATGAACAGGAAGCTAAAAAACTAAGTGCCAAGTATTAGGGTCTAATTGGGACATGTAAGGAAAAAAAGGTTGCTCAGACTAAAAAATACTTTTTTCATTTTTTGGAAGAAGTATTTTTTTTCCATATTATTTGTTTGATCAGAGAAATTGTATTGAAAAAGAGTGAAGATGAGGACATATTGTCTTTTAAATGTTTCCACGTGTTGCACGCCATGTAGCTCCCTCTCCCAAAATTGGCTGACTTCCCTTTGAGTATAAAAGAAGGTTAATTTTGGATGGAATCCATCAGAGAACCTCCAGACACTCTCAGATATCAAGTTTGATATGAAGGTAAGAAAAAAGTTTTTTCACTTAAGAAATGTGAGGGTTTATATCATCATTGTTCATGTAAAAAGTGAAAAAATCTTATTAAAGGGTTTCATTACCATTGCCTGCCTTGTTGCTGTGGCCGTCGCTGACGGTGATCCTGCAGAAGAAGTTGCAGAGGCTGCCCCAGCACCTGTAGCTGCCGCTCCTGCTCCAGCAGCTCCCCAACCTGCTGCTCCTATTGCCATTCCAGCACCCATCCCGTTGGCCAGAATTGCACCTGCTCCAATCCGTGCCGCTATCCCAGTTGCTGTCGCTGCACCAGCTTATGGTCCTGCTCCAGTAGAAGTTTTTGACCCACCAGTCTATGAATTTGGATATGGTGTTCAAGGAGACTCTTACACTGGCAATGCTAGATTTGGACACAATGAAAACCGCAATGGTTATATCACCAACGGAGAGTACAGAGTGGAGCTTCCAGACGGTCGCACTCAGATTGTTACTTACAATGTTGTAGATGCCAACTCTGGTTACGTGGCTGATGTAAAGTATGAGGGTCAGGCCATCCCATACGTTGCTCCAGCACCAGCTCCAGCCTATGCTGCTGCACCAGCTTATTAAACTCTATGAGTACTCTTCAACAGTAACACTATTTATGTAAATGACAAGTTTATTTATGAAATAAATTTCTAAATGTGATAAAAATAGAATTTTTCTTTTCATGGAGTGCTACTATTTTTCATATTTTATATTTGTAAATTTTTATTTAATAATAATACAAAGCAAGGTCCAGAATCTAAGAGATTTCAGCTCTTACTAGCTTTTTTTACATCATACATCATATGATAATTAGATTTTTATCTGCAGCTGTGACCGTATATCTTTGAGTTTAGGAATAGGATGTCCCCCAAGTTGACGTCCAAAACGGTTAAACCTATTTGCACAATTTTTTACAAGGACTTTGATCCATAGCTAGGAAATTGGATATGTTTCTTGGGGTTCTTGGGAAAAAACCTCAATAGATTTTTAAATAATGGGGTAACCCTACTATTACTCCTTCAAAAATAGCTGCATTTCATATAATTTACAATATGATGATGAGGTCTTTATGTTACCAACCCTGACTGTATGGTTGAGTTTAGGAATGGGGGTGAATATGTAGATATATGTCTCAAGATGGTGCCTTAAAGAGCTGGACCATTAATCTACACAAAATTTTATGGGGACCCCTATCCATGGCCAGGAAAAGTTCCCATTAACCCTCGGCTTGGGGACCTTGAGAAGAAAATACTCTGTTTTTAGTCGTTGCACATCAACCTCAATATAATCAAGAAGGCAAAAGTATCATATAAACCTCAAGCAATCAAGGTTCCCTGATGGTTAGTTTCATTGAAGAAACTAAAACCTATATTTAACATAATCAGAGGTTAGCCTGGAAGTTGAAAAAGTGTGATTAAGGAAAAACTTCAGCCTCAAAGGTTCAACGAATTGGTCAGAATCCGGAAATTGGTGCTATAAATCGGGGGAGATGGGGACCTGATCTCTTAATGGCAGCAAAATCATCCTTATTTGATTGAAAGAAACTTCATCTCAAGGTATATGAATATTTTGGGCCCTACTTCCTTGCTAAATACCCTTGAAAACTAACTTTTGAATTAATGGGACTCTTGTTGGCAGAGAAACCTCTGGTTTCATCCCCTTTCCTCCCAATCTTCCACCCTGTACCAAAATTGCATATAAAAAGATCCACTGCAACTCATTTTAGTCCACTAAACCAATAAGACTGTCTAGAGAACCAAAGGTATAATTTTACTCTCAATTTGAAAAATAATCTACAAAATCCCTCTGTTTAATTAATAAAATTATAATCATAATCATCTCCTGGCCAAAAGTTTTTCACAATGGAGTCATCGAGGTTGCGCGACCGACGTTGTTCAACAACAAAAAAGAGCCTTGCTGCAACCACGTGGCTTTTTCAACCAACCCGAAGAAAATTCTGTATTAATCTTTGAATTGCATTCATTAGTTGCAATACTGGTTAAAAAAATTGCTAAGAAATAATTTTTTTCTCTATTTACGTAGATCAATACATACATCCTCACTGAAAACGTGTTAAAATATGTACATAGAATTTTTTAAACACAGCACAGATATCTACGCTACTTTCTAATTTTTCAAATCTATTTATCTGAAATGCTTTGAAAATTAAATCAAGATTTTGAAGAAGGAATAAAATGTTTCATTATGTTGGGATTAATTAATACTTTTTTTTAGATGTTTGAGTACATATATTGATCCGTGATAATGATTTGTCTGCGTTGTTTCTTAATTCTTCTAGCGCTGCCATGTGGCACTTTTAACAAACAAACAAATATTGTTTCAACCAACCAAAATATTACTGCTTCGGCTGCTGACTGCTGTGCGCTGCTTCTGCGCGTGCTGCGCGGCGGTCGGTACGCGTGTCGCGTGTGCTGCAAGCTGCAGCAAGAAAATAGAAATTCTCGTTCTCCTTCTCCCTGGCTCTCGACCTCTCTAGCTCTCAAGTCTATTACGGTTACGGTGCAAAAGTGTTTCTCTCCGTCGAGGCAGGTCGAACAAAAGTTTGTCTCGTTAGATTTTAAACATTTTCATCGGTCGCGACATAGAAATTGTCTCACTTTTAGAACACAAAAAATAAACCTAACGGGTTCTTTTTTGAGAGAGGTAAGAAATAGTCTTCAACTTGAAATCAAAGGAAACAGTGGAAAAAGTGGTTTGTCTTTTTATTTCCTTTCTCGAATTGGATACAGTATGGCCAACACGGAGCAATGGCTAAACTGTTTCACAAGCAAAAAGTCATTTTAGGGCATAAAATGTTGAGATTGTTTGCTTTCAAGCAAATTTCTTGAATCTATGTGGACCTGATGTAGATTTTTACCTTCTTTAGTGAGAACATCACAGATGTCAATGCACGGTTTACCCGACCAAGATCCACGTCGGCGAGAACTTCGTCGGCCGATGGCAGGACCGACCCCTGATGACCTGGCGCGTGGCATCAACAGAATGGATCCGTTTGGAAATCAAGGTTGAAGTTTTACTGCCTTCTAGAGAAATCAATCTTGTGTTACACTAAAACTGGTTTGTTAGCAGATTATGGCAACTATGGTGGCGGAGGCAATCCTTACATGGTCATACCACCTCCGTTGCCAGCACCAAGTGCGGACGGATGGTCATCGGGTGAAAACCAATTTGACGTTTATGGCCATCACCACCAGCAACAGCAACAGCACCAACACCATCAACACCACCACCACCATCATCATCAGCAACAACAACACCAACACCATCACCAGGTAATTGCAATTTATTGTCGCGAAATTTTCTTACTTCAAACTAAGTAGGTTCTAAATAAGATATTTTTAACTTCATGAAAAAAACTTTATGACCGTGAAGCACAAGGAGCACGTGAAATAAAACCTTTTTTTGTTGCTTAGATGCCAGCCTATCAAAACCAGCACCAAATGCTCCCTCAATGGAATCCCCAGGCCACTGAGTTTGTACCCAAGTACGAAACAAGTTTGCGCTTAATATTTGGTGTTATTCTCAGATGCCGTTAACAATTCTTAGTCTGCCCAAATTTATCGCTTACTCATTTGTTTAGATCAAGCTTGAGTGCAGCGGCAGCTGAATTTGTTCCCAGAAACATGGCTAGAAATACGAGTCAGTGGGGGTATCAGGTAATGAATGACCTTACAAATAGCCATAATCATTCATTTTGAAAAGTCTCTTTTTTTAAAGAATCAGCCACAACCGTCTCATCACGAGGGATATTATCAAAACCCTTCCCAGACTGTGCCCAACTACTCTTCGGTAAACTTTGCTTTCCTCCTTTTGTCAAAGCATCCTTCATTTACATTTTGTTCTTAGGGGCCAAGGTATTCTGAAAATAGCTCTGCCGCTCCCTACCAAGAGTTTAATGAAAATCAGAGCTACCGGTTGGACGAGCAGGTAAGAATAAAAATAACCCCTGACTAGAGAGGAAAGTATCTTTTTCAAAAATATCTCCCTTTTCCTTGTAACTAGTTGACAGACTCCATTGCAACTATAGTCTTCATGCCAAGCAAGTTAGAAAGAACCTGTGCAACCCTTGCTACGAGTATAAACAGAATTGAGGATCCCGTGTCTCTAGGGGTAAAGTTTTAAAAGGATTTTTCTTCAAATTATTCCTCGCCGTCACAAAGATTTTCTTGCAGAGCCTTGCTGAAACCTTGGTGGACCTTGTCTTCGGAGACGAAAGTTTCCGACCAATGTCAGGTCAGGTTTGTGCAAACATTGCGAAGAATGTTGACCTAAACTTTGACGGGTGCACGTTGATAAGCCTTCTAGTAGAAAGGTGAATTGCTTGTCAGATTTATGTTTATGAATCTAAGTGAGGTTACAAATGATTTTCTCAATCGCCCAAGGTGTCGCAGTCTCAGCACGAGCATTTCCGATATTCTGTCAACTAATAGTAGTCCAGTGAACTCAATTGTTGAGTTTGTCACAAACTTTTTCTTTCATCTTGATGCATACGGGAGCAAGGAAATAGATGGCCTTGCAGATGTTCTCCATGATATTTTCAATGGTCTCCTCACTGTGGGTACAGAAAGCAAAGAGAACCTTGAGCTAGCCTCTGAAATGCTTAAGGTTTGTTACCTCAACAATTCTTCTTGCAGTCAAACCAAATTACCTATATTTTTAATCCTCTGACAGATTTGCGGACGAGCCTTGGAGAAAAATGAGAAGATCCGTAATGGCGAACCTAGCCAAGACGAGGCCACAATCGCAGCCAGACAAGCACCAAAATTAGACAAGGTTATTTAAAATGTTCATACATTAAGGTACCTAATTTAAAAAATCTACTTTTTAATTTTCCAAAGCTTATGAATCTGGTGGCTGAAATTGCAAAAAGCGAAAAATATCCTCAAGAAGTCAAAGATTCATTTCAGGTCGGGATAAAACACTTTCCCCTTTTAGTAAAATCCAAAGATTCTGTACGGTCCTTTTTTCAGACTTTGCTTGATGCTCGGTCAAATGGTACCTGGGGCTCAGAAGGCTTCGTTCCTGCCCTTCCAGCTGGTTCTAGAGAAGCTTCAAAGCCCAGATCCAACGCTATCACAATCGAAGTACTTCTTACTAAACAAATATTCCCAAACAAATGTACAAAAACTTATTTCACAGCCTGACCCCAACGACGCCCGCTTGAACAGCAACAACGTTGTAATCAGCAACAACGCAAGAAACAAAGCACGCAACCAAGGCTCAGGTCCGGACATGGCACTAACTGAAGAAGAGCTCGCTTTTATGAACGAGCACATGGGAGGTGACAATAGTCCAGGCGATTCTGAAGTGGTAGGAGGAAGTGTAAGTGTGAAGTCTTTTGTGATTGTCCATTTCTGACTTTTTGTGTTTCAAATGTCATATAAGCATGGTTATTTTCGAATCATTATTGCTTTAAACATTCAAGGTATCAGAAAGTGGAGAAGAAGACGAAATGAATGACGATATTCGTGCGGCTTACGAGGTTTTCCTACAAGAACAGGTGAAGCAAAAACAACAATCCTATTATTTTTCAATTATTATTCAACAGAGTAAAATGTGTTCTAGAACACTGGAGACAAGAAGAAATGAGTTTTGATGATTGTTGCCATTGAAGCTACAGGAATCTCAATCGGACATCCGAAAAGAGCCTAAGCAAGCTTTTCCTCTAAGAATCCAATTTTTTTTGCTCTATATTTTCATAAAAATTCAAGGTCCCTTTTTGAAATGTGTAGTTTAGTTGCAAATATTGCTTTGTGATAATTTCCCATCACTGAAAAACTTTTCTGGACCTGTGCAGTTGTGACGAAAATTGACAGGTCTTAGCGGTTAGATGTTTCGTTGCACTATCTGGTTAACCCCATAGCCAGTCATATGTACAAAAGATGTTTCAACTGCCACAATGAGGTCTGAATTTTTCGTTAAACCTTTTCACACTTTTCCTTTTGTCATTACTATTCCTCCTCCCCCTATTCTAATACTAAACAGTCACATCCTAGATTCAAGACTCAAAAGCAAACCATCCATGTCTCCTACGGAAAATAATTTCAGTATTAATAATTAATACAATAAGTTCTTTTTGCCTTGTGAAAGTCAGAATCGTAATTTTGTTTGGCACGTGCCTCAAAGCTAATAATGAAAATATTTTCAGTATACCCAATTCACTCGTTAACAATTATTTGCAGAATTTTTCCACCCATGAAATTGTGATTCAAGAGATTCCTCGAAGTGTAAAGATATATTCAGACATCTTAATTAATCTAAATTAAATTTTGGCATTTTTGTTCATAGCATGCGGGGACCCTCTTGTACATAGGAAATTTCTTCTCCCAAATCGAGTAGATAACATCAATTTACTTTAGTAAAGTTTTGTGTATTTTTATTGTATGTCAAGCTCTGATAAATATATTATTAAGCAAAACATTTTAATTGTAATTAGCTACTCTGGGACAGGTTGCAAACCATCCTTTTACCCAAAGCCCCTTTCTAATTATCAACTAATAGAGATCGGATATGTAGAGGGAGAAGGAGTCATAAAAAGCGATTTTGGGTTGGTTGTTGAATGGTGTAGATTTTGAGCAAGCCTCCAAAACACGGCCATTACAATACAAACCCTAGCATAAGTGACGTTTTATCAATTTCAGACTGCACGTGGCGAAATAGTCCGTCAGAGGTTTAGAGAATATAAGTGTTTTCCGCAACCGTTTGTGATTTGAAACGTGTTGTTGTTCTCGAGGGCAATATATACATCTATGACACGCCTTTATACATGAAAAAGAGCACCTGCTTGCCGGCGATTAGCCTCACTTGGCCCGATCTGCCAATAGTTAGAAGTGTTGAAGCTAGCGCATATAAATAAAATTCTGTGATTTCTGTCGAGTTCGAGTCAGACTTTAATGAGGATTAAAAGAACCGACTAACATAGAAGATAATCTTGAAGAAGCTAGGACCAGAGTTGGTAAGACGAAGTTGATGTAATCTGTCTTATCTTTAACGCTTTTTCTGTCAATGATTGTACAATTTCTTGTATTTTATCCCTTGACCCGCCCAGCCAAAGACCGACACGACCCCTATTTGAAAATGCAAAATGTGGTCCTTAAAAGCTGAAGTTTCCAAC
>Ga0194133_10003432_pt1 | contig 22455 bp, 18 predicted proteins | sample TA2KigOf40mmetaG_FD_155448 | JGI IMG/M metagenome (GOLD analysis project Ga0194133, IMG submission 155448) | Freshwater microbial communities from Lake Tanganyika, Tanzania - TA2015055 Kigoma Offshore 40m | ecosystem: Environmental > Aquatic > Freshwater > Lake | place: Tanzania: Lake...
GTCCTGTTGTGCGAGGTAGGGGAGCGTGGAGGTCTGTCCAGCCGGAGACGCTCTGGTCGCCCAGCGCCTTCTGGCCCGAAGTGTAGCCTAGCAGGCTGACGGCGAGCGTGGCGAGCCACGGGGCGCGGACGGCGAGCAGCGCGCCGAGCGTCGGGAGCAGCGCGCGCCCGCCGAAGACGGCGGCGGGCGCGGCGATCGCCTCTGCCGCGGAACCCGGCCCGGGGATGGGCTTGCGGCCGGCCATCTGGCCGGCCACGACCACGGCGATTGCCCCGATGGCGGGGGCTACGTAGTGCAGCCAGTGCGCATGGGCGTCGACCCAGGCTTCCCAGAGCTTGTCCGCGACGATCACCTCGCCGGCGATGAAGCCCACGAGCGCCGCGCCCAGCGTGACTATGACCGGGAAGCGCTGGATCAGCTTCAGCAGGACCGTCGCGCCGAACACGACCAGGGGCACGGAGATGACGAGGCCCAGCACGAGGAGCAGCGTGTCGCCCTTCGCCGCGCCGGCGACCGCGATGACGTTGTCGAGGCTCATCACCGCGTTGGCGACCAGGACCGTGCGCACGGCGACCCAGAGATGGTTCGAGGCCGTGACGTCGCCCTCGCCCTCGTTGTCCTCGGCCAGGAGCTTCCAGCCGATCCACAGCAGTAGGCCGCCGCCGATCACGCCGACGGTCGGCAGGCTCATCAGGGTCGCGGCGACCGCCGTGAAGGCGACCCGCATGGCGATGGCGGCGCCCGCGCCCAGCATCACGCCCATGCGCTGCTGGCGCGGCGGCAGGGAGCGGCAGGCGAGCGCGATGACGATGGCGTTGTCGCCCGACAGGACGATGTTGACCGCGATGATCTCGAAGAGCGTGGCCCAGAATTGCGCGTCCATCCGCCGTGGCGTTCCCTTGCCTCAGCCCGACCCCGGGGCCGACAGGTCGTCGTAGAGCGCGCGCGCCTCGCTGGACGGCCCCCGCCGATCCGCGAGCGCGCGTATGCGCGCCACTCGGATATTGGAGCCGAGCGGGAAGGTCAACACGTCGCCGGGCCGGACGGCATGGTGCGCCTTGGTCGTCCTGCCGCCGTTGACGCGCACGCTGCCCTCCTCGCAGAAGCGGGTGGCGACCCCCCGCGAGCGGAAGAAGCGCGCGCACCAAAGCCACTTGTCGAGCCGCATGCGCGGCGCGGCGTCGCCTGGCGCCGGCGCCAGGCTCACCCACGCACCAGCCGCGCGAGGCCGGCGAAGGGCGAGGCCTCGTCGATGGTGGCCTCGCGCAGGGCCTCGGCGCGCGCGCGACGTCGCTCGCGCGGCGGCAGGCCGAGCAGGCGCAGCTCGCCCTCGACGCGCAGCCGCAGGCCGAGCGCGCGCAGGACGCCCTCCATGTCGGCCAGCGGCGTGCCGACCAGCGCCGCCCAGGACGGGTCGATCGCGAAGGGTCCGCCGCGGCCGCGGCGGAAGGCCTCTCGGCCGAGCCGCTCCAGCCGGTCGGCGCGCACGAAGCGCGGGCCTGCCGGAAGGCAGAACAGCGCCGCCATCGTCGCCGCGTCCGGCCCGCACTCGCGCGGATGCGAAAGCGCGGGACGCGGCAGCGCACGTGCCGGCGCGTCGCCGCCGGCGAATACATGGCGCAGCGTGGCGCGCAGCCGCATGGTCCGGTCGTTGCGCATCGCCGGCAGGAAGACCGCGTGGTCGCCCAGCGTCACGCCCAGCGCGGCGAGCGCGCCGCGCTCCGCCGGGCCGAGGGCGGCGACCAGCGCGCCGACGCGCGCGCGCGGCAGGCATCCCATGGCGCCGACGAGCTCGTAGGCGAGGCCGCGCGCGGGGCCGGGCAGTGCGGCCGCGCGCAGCGCGAAGAGCGGGCCGAGGCGCTGGGCGAGATGCGCGTCCGTCCAGGCCGCGAGCCGGCGGCGGATCGCCTCGCGATGCGGTGCCTCGAGCAGGTCGCTCGCGAGAACCTCGACGCGCGGCTCGAGCCATTCCGGCCCAGGGGCCAGGCGCGCGATCTCCGCACCCTCCCAGGCGAGCGCGCCGTCGTCGCGCAGCGCGATCGCCTCGTCGTCGCCCTGCACCAGGCGCCGCACGCGCGCGCCCACGTCCTGGCGCAGCACGCGGTTCGCCGCCGCCATCATCGCGCGCGTGCCCTCGCCGTCCTGCGCCGCGTCGCGCGCGCCAACGAAGGCGAAGCCGCGTAGCGCGCCGACGGACTCGCCCTCGACCACCACGTCGCCCGTGCGCGTCACGCCGGCGAGGATCTCCTCGCCCGCGGCGCGCCGCCGCGCCACGGCCGCCGCGCGCCGGTCGACGAAGCGCTGGGTGAGCCGCGCATGCAGCGCGTCGGAGAGGCGGTCCTCGATCGCGCGTGTGCGCGCCTGCCACCCGAGCGGGTCGGCGAGCCAGTCGCCCTTGTGGGCGATGTAGGTCCAGGTCCGCGTCTCGGCGATGCGCTGCAGCAGCGCGTCGATGTCGCCCTCGGCGGTGTCGAGCCGCGCCACCTGCGCCACGACCCAGTCGGAGGGCAGCCGCCCGTGCCGCGCGAGCGCGAGGAAGACGCGCTTGACGAAGCGCGCATGGCCGCCGTCGAAGGACTTGCGGAAGTCCGGGATCTGGCACGCCTCCCAGAGCAGCGCGACCATCGCGCGGCCGCGCGCGGCGGCCAGCACCTCCTCGTCGCGCGACAGCATGGCGAGCGCGGCGTGGTCCTCCGCGGTGCGCGCGCGCTGCAGCTCGGGCGCGGGCGGGCGCTCCTCGAGGCTGGCGAGCAGCGTGGCCGGCGAGGCGAGGTCGAGCGCGCCGTTGCGCCAGAATGCCTGCGCGAGGGCGGGGAAGCGGTGCTCCTCGATCGCGGCGGCGAGCTCGGGCTCGAGGACGCCGGCCTCGGCCGTGGTGCCGAAGGTGCCGTCGGTCATGTGCCGTCCCGCGCGCCCGGCGATCTGGCCCAGCTCGGAGGCGGTCAGGCGGCGCGGCGCGCGTCCGTCGAACTTCGACAGCTCGGCGAAGGCGACGTGCCCGATGTCCATGTTGAGGCCCATGCCGATGGCGTCGGTCGCCACCAGCCAGTCGACCTCGCCGGCCTGGTACATGGCCACCTGCGCGTTGCGCGTGCGCGGGCTGAGCGCCCCGAAGACGACGGCGGCGCCGCCGCGCTGGCGGCGGATCAGCTCGGCGATGCGGTAGACGTCGTTGGCCGAGAAGGCGACCACCGCCGAGCGCCGCGGCAGCCGCGTGATCTTGCGCGGCCCGACATGGGTGAGGGTCGACAGGCGCGGGCGCTCGACGAACTCGGCGAAGGGCACGAGGCTGCGGATGACGGGCTTCGCCGTGGCCGCGCCCAGGAACATCGTCTCGCTGGCGCCGCGCGCGCGCAGCAGCCGGTCGGTGAAGACATGGCCGCGCTCGCGGTCGGCGATCAGCTGGATCTCGTCGACGGCCAGGAACTCGACGTCGCGCGCGCCGACCGGCATCGCCTCGGTCGTGCAGACATGCCATCGCGCGCCCGGGGGCACGATGCGCTCCTCGCCGGTGACCAGCGCCACGTTGCGCTCGCCCTTCAGGCGAACGATGCGGTCGTAGTTCTCGCGCGCGAGCAGGCGCAGCGGGAACCCGATCATGCCGCTGCGGTGGCCGAGCATCCGCTCGATGGCGAGATGCGTCTTGCCCGTGTTGGTCGGCCCGAGCACCGCGACGACGCGGCCCCCGGCGGCGACTCGGGAGGCGGATTCCATGGCGCAAAGGTCGGCCGCCCGCCTGCCCGCGGCAAGCCCCCCTTCCACGTGCCGGTCCGTCGAAAACCTCTCCAGAGCAGAATTAGACGTGGTGAATTCTGCTCTGGAGAGAATTCCTTCGCATGCCGGGCGGAGGCGCTCAGTCCGGCCGGGCGGCGCGCTCGGCGCCGGAGGGCAGCGGCCCCGTGCGGCCGTCGCCGCGCAGGCCGGCGACCCAGTGCGCGACGTCCTGCTGCGCGCGCGCCGCGCCGAGGTCGCGCAGCAGCATGTGCCAGCCCTCGGCGTAGCGCGCGACGCGCGGGCCGCCATCGGCGCCGCCTCGTCCACGCGCCAGCGCCGCCTCCATCGCGCGGTCGGGGACCAGCGCGTCGCGCGCGCCGGTCAGCACCAGCAGCCGCGCCTCGAGGCGCGGCGCCGCGGCGACCGCCTCGTCCATCAGCTGGACGAGGCCCCAGGCCATGTCGACGCGCGGCCCGCGCAGGATGAGAGGATCCTGCGCCCATTCGCGCAGGATTTCCGGGTTGTCGGTCGGCCTGAATCCGTAGCCGCCCGACGGTCCGGCGAGCCAGGGCACGACATGGGCGAAGAGCCAGAGGGCGGACGTCGCGACCGGGCCGAGCGCCTCGCTGCCGCGCACCGCCGGCGCCACCAGCACGATCCCGTCCGCGGCGTCGAGCTGGCCGCGCGCGGCGGCGGCCATGGCGACCGCGCCGCCCATGCTCTCGCCGAGCACGGCGACGGGTATGTCCGGATGCCGCGCGCGCAGCAGCGCCAGCGCCGCGGCGAGGTCGCTGGCCAGCGCCTCGCCCCCGGCCCAGCGCCCCCGGGTCGGAGAGCGCCCGAAGCCGCGCTGGTCGTAGGCATAGCAGCGGATGCCCGCGCGCGCCCAGGCCTCGCCCGGGATCCGGAAGGCGTTCGAGTAGTCGCCGAAGCCGTGCAGCGCGAGCACCACCGCGCGTGGCTCGGCCTCCGGCCTCCAGTCGCGCAGCGGCAGGCGCGTGCCGTCGGCGGCGACGAAGGCATCGGCCTCCAGGGACGGCGCGCCGGTGGCCGCGCCGAGGCCCGTCACTGTGGGCGCGCAGGCCGCCGTCGCGAGCGCCAGCGCCGCCGCCATCGCGCCGAGGGACCGGGACGTGGCGCGCGCGCCCATCGGCTCAGGCCGCGCGGGTGAGGCCGAGGAAGACATCCTCGAGGTCGGGCTCGCGCGTCGAGACGTCGGCGATCGCGATGCCCGCGTCCTGCACCGCGGCGAGGATGGCGCCGGCGTTGACCTGGCTCGGCCTGTAGCTGAAGGAGAGCGTGCCAGCCTCGAGCGCGGGCGCCAGCGAGGACAACGCGGCGGGGACCTCCGCCAGGGGCGCGGCGGGCGTCACGCGCAGCGTCTTGCGGTCGAAGACGCGCTTGAGGTTCGCGGTCGTGTCGCAGGCGGCGAGGCGGCCGCGGTTGATGATCGCGATGCGCCCGCAGAGCTCCTCGGCCTCGGCGAGGTAGTGGGTGGTCAGCAGCACGGTGGTGCCGCGCGCGTTGAGCTCGCGCACGTAGCTCCAGAGCTGCTGGCGCAGCTCGACGTCGACGCCGGCGGTGGGTTCGTCGAGCACCAGGACGGGGGGCGCGTGGACCAGCGCCTTGGCGACCAGCAGGCGCCGGCGCATGCCGCCGGACAGGGCGCGCGCATGGGCCTCCGCCTTGCCGGCGAGGCCGACCGCGGCCAGAATCTCGTCGGTGCGCCGCTCGCGCGCCGGGACGCCGTAGAGCCCGGCCTGCACCTCGAGCAGCTCGCGCGGCGTGAAGAAGGCGTCGAGGTTGAGCTCCTGCGGTACCACGCCGATCGCCGCGCGGATCGCGCGCCGGTCGCGGTCGAGGTCGAGGCCCCAGATCGACACGCGGCCCGCGCTCTTGTCGACCAGCCCGGCCATGATGTTGATCATCGTCGACTTGCCCGCGCCGTTGGGCCCGAGCAGCCCGAAGATCTCGCCCCGGCGCACGGACAGCGTCACGCCGTCGAGCGCGCGGCGCGGCGGCGCCTTCCCCGCCGAGCCATAGGCCTTGGCGAGGTCCTCGATCTTCACCGCGTCGTCGGGCGCGCCGGCCATTCGCCGAACCCCATCGCTTCGTTGCATCGCCGGGGTCGTTCGCTATCATCCGGTGCACCGCAAGCGCAATCAGCCGATCGAGAGCACCGCATGGCCCCGACGACCCAAGCCGCTCCTCCGCCGCCCGAGACCATCGAGGCGGACACCGCGACCGTCGCCTGCGACGGCGGGGGCGGGGCGCTGGGGCATCCGCGCGTCTACATCGACCTCTCCCGCGACGGCAGCGGCGAGTGTGGTTATTGCGACCGGAAGTTCGTCCTGAGGAAGGGCGCGCGCGCCGCGGGGCATTGAGCGTGGGCAGCGCGCCCGCGCAAGGTGGCAGGGACAGGGCGCCGACGCGGCATGTCTGCCTCGTCGACGGCTCCGGCTACATCTTCCGCGCCTTCTTCGCGATCAAGACGCCGATGACGCGCGCCGACGGCACGCCCGTCGGCGCGGTGTTCGGCTTCTGCTCGATGCTCTGGAAGCTGCTGCAGGACCAGGACTGCGACCACATCGCGGTGATCTTCGACGCCGGCCGGCGCAGCTTCCGCAACGACATCTACCCCGAGTACAAGGCGCATCGCCCCGAGGCGCCGCCCGAGCTCGTGCCGCAATTCGCGCTCGTGCGCGAGGCGACGCGCGCCTTCGCCGTGCCGGCGATCGAGGTCGCTGGCTTCGAGGCCGACGACCTTATCGCGACCTACGCGCGCAGGGCCCGCGAGGCCGGCGCCGAGGTGACGATCGTCTCCTCCGACAAGGACCTGATGCAGCTGATCCGGCCGGGCGTGCGCATGTACGACCCGCTGAAGTCGAAGCCGATCGGCGCGGACGAGGTGCGCGAGAAGTTCGGCGTCGGGCCCGACCGCGTCGTCGACGTCCAGGCGCTGGCCGGCGATTCCACCGACAACGTGCCCGGCGTGCCTGGCATCGGCGTGAAGACCGCCGCGGAGCTCGTCAACGCCTTCGGCGACCTCGACGCGCTGCTCGCGCGCGCGGGCGAGATCAGGCAGCCGAAGCGGCGCGAGACGCTGCTCGCCAACGCCGACAAGGCACGCATCAGCCGCGAGCTCGTGCGCCTCAAGGACGATTGCGAGCTGCCCGCGAACCTCGACGCGCTGGCGCGCCGCCGCCCCGATCCGGCGGTGCTGCGCGCCTTCCTCGAGGCGCAGGCCTTCCGCAGCCTGCTGGCGCGCTTCCAGGCCGATGGCAGCGTCTCCGCCGAGCCCTCCGCGCCGGCCGCGGCACCGGGCGAGGCTGCCGCCGCGCGCCCCGCGCCCGCGCCTCCGGCCGCGCCCGCCGGGCCCGCGCGCTACGTGCTGGTGCAGGACATGGAGGCGCTCGATCGCTGGATCGCGCGCGCGACCGAGGCCGGGCAGGTCGCGGTCGACACCGAGACGACGTCGCTCGACGCGTTGCGCGCCGAGCTCGTCGGCGTGTCTCTCGCGATCGAGCCGGGCGAGGCGGCCTACGTGCCGCTCGCGCATGTCCGCCCCGGCGGCGCGGCGGCGGGGGCGGAGGGCGAGCTCGCGCTGGGTGGCGGGCCGGAGCGCGTGCCCGGCCAGCTCGACCGCGACGCGGCGCTGGCGCGGCTCAGGCCCCTGCTCGAGGACCCGTCCGTCCTCAAGATCGGCCACAACATCAAGTACGACGCGCTCGTCCTCGCCGGCCAAGGAATCTCCATCGGCCCCGTCGACGACACGATGCTGGCGAGCCTCGTGCTCGAGGGCGGCGCGCATGGCCACGGCATGGACGAGCTCGCGCAGCTCCATCTCGGCCACCGCACGATCACCTACGACGAGGTGACGGGGACGGGGAAGTCGCGCATCAGCTTCGCCGAGGTGCCGCTCGAGCGCGCGCGCGACTACGCCGCCGAGGACGCCGAGGTGACGCTGCGGCTGCACCGGCTGCTGCGCCCGCGCCTGCGCGCGGAGCGGCTGCTGCGCGTCTACGAGACGATCGAGCGGCCGCTGGTCGGCATCGTCGCGGCGATGGAGCGCGCGGGGGTGAAGGTCGACCGCGACGCGCTGCGCCGCGTGTCGAACGACCTCGCGCTGCGGCTCGAGGAGCTCGAGCGCAGGATCCACGCCGCCGCCGGGCGCGAATTCAACATCGGCTCGCCGGCCCAGCTCGGCGCGATCCTGTTCGACGAGATGGGCCTGAAGCTGCCCGACGGCGCGGCGCCGTCGCGCACCAAGACCGGCGCCTGGGCCACCGGCGCCGACGTGCTCGAGGACCTCGCCGCCGCCGGCCACGCGCTGCCGCAGCTCGTGCTCGACTGGCGCCAGCTCGCCAAGCTCAAGTCCACCTACGCCGACGCGCTGGTCGAGCGGATCGACCCGCGCACCGGGCGCGTGCACACCTCGTTCTCGCTGGCCGCGACCTCGACGGGCAGGCTCTCCTCCTCGGACCCCAACCTCCAGAACATCCCCGTGCGCACGGAGGAGGGTCGCAAGATCCGCACCGCCTTCGTGGCCGAGGACGGGTTCGAGCTGGTCAGCCTCGACTACTCGCAGATCGAGCTGCGGCTGCTCGCGCATGTCGCGGGCATCGACGCGCTGCGCGAGGCCTTCCGCGAGGGCAAGGACATCCACGCGATGACCGCGAGCGAGGTCTTCGGCGTGCCGCTCGCGGGGATGACGAAGGAGGTCCGCAACCGCGCGAAGGCGATCAACTTCGGCATCGTCTACGGCATCTCGGCCTTCGGGCTCGCGCGCCAGCTCTCGATCCCGCAGGGGGAGGCGCGCGCCTACATCGACGCGTATTTCACGCGCTATCCGGGGATACGCGACTACATGGACAGGACGAAGCGCTTCGCGCGCGAGCATGGCTACGTCGTCACGCCCTTCGGCCGCCGCTGCCACGTGCTGGGCATCGCCTCGAAGAACCCCGCGCAGCGCGCCTTCTCGGAGCGCGCGGCGATCAACGCGCCGATCCAGGGCGGCGCGGCCGACATCATCAAGCGCGCGATGATCCGCGTGCCCGGCGCGCTCGCCGCGGCGGGGCTGTCGGCGCGCATGCTGCTGCAGGTGCACGACGAGCTCCTCTTCGAGGTGGCGCCGCCCGAGCGCGACCGCACCATCGAGGTCGTGCGCGCGGCGATGGAGGGCGCGGCCGCGCCCGTGGTCGAGCTGAGCGTGCCGCTGGTCGTCGAGGCGGGGCATGGCCGCTCCTGGGCCGAGGCGCATTGAGATGAGCTTCGCGGGCAGGCCGGCCGAATTCCTCGAGGAGGTCCTCGCCCTCCCGCGCGTCGTCGCGGAGAGCGTGTCCCCGGACCTCTCGCGCGTCGCCTTCTCCTGGGCGGGGCGCGGCGATGCGGTCGACGCCTTCGTCACGCCGGTCGACGGCATGGCCGGGCCAGTGCGCATCACCTCCAGCCCCGACGACAGCTACGTCGTGGGCTGGACGCCCGACGGCACGGAGGTCGTCGTGGCCGAGGACCGCGCCGGCGACGAGCGCACGCGGCTCTACGCCGTCGCCGCGGCGCCGCCGCATGCGCGCCGCCTGCTCACGGACGAGGAGCCGGCGCATTTCCTGCGCGGCGGACGCTTCGCGCCGGACGGGCGCACGCTCGTCTACGCCGCCAACCGCGATCCCGCGACCGGCGCGGAGATCGAGCCCTTCCTCGTCTACGCCCACGACGTCGCCACCGGCGCGCGCCGCGTCGTCGCGCGCCCCGAGCGGCCGGGCACCGGCGCGCCGCAGCTCGACGAGCGCGGCAGGCGGATCCTCTACGTGCGCAAGGACCGCGATCCCGCGGGCACGCAGCTCTGGTGCGTCGGCATCGACGGGTCCGGCGACCGCGAGATCCTGGACGCGGGGCGCACCGCGAAGGTCTCCGGGCGCTGGCTCGCCGATGGCGAGACCGCGCTGCTCGTGGCCGAGACGCCGACGCACAAGCGCGTCGGGTTGCTGCATGTCGACAGCGGCGCGCTGCGCTGGGTGGTCGACGACCCGTCCCGCGACGTCGAGCACGCCTACCCGCTCAGGGGCCTTGGCGGCTTCGTGGTCGTGGAGACCGCGCGCGCCGTCACCAGGGCGAGCATCCACGCCGCGGACGGCGCGCCGATGGAGCCCTTCGGCGGGCCGCCCGGCACCTTCATGCCGCTCGCGCCGACGCCGGACGGGCGCTGGGTCGGCACGTTCGCCAACGCCCACCACCCGCGCGACGTTGTGCGGCTGTCGAAGGAGTTCCCGACCGCGGCGCTGAGCCTGTCGCGCGGCTGGCCCTTCACGAAGCTGCGCCCCACGGACTTCGCCGCGCCGGAGAGCATCTCGTGGCGCTCGGTCGACGGGCTGGAGGTCCAGGGCTGGCTGACGCGCACGAAGGCGCGGCCCTCGCGCGGCCTCGTCGTCCAGGTCCATGGCGGGCCGACGGCGCATGCCGAGGCGCGCATCAGCCCCTTCGTCCAGTACATGGCATGGTGCGGCTTCGACGTGCTGGAGCCCAACTACCGCGGCTCCACGGGCTTCGGCCTCGCCTTCCGCGAGAAGATCAAGGCGTGCCACTGGGGCGGGCTCGAGCAGGACGACATCCGCGCGGGCATCGAGCACCTGCTGCGCGAGGGGATCGCGCGGCCCGGCCGCGTCGGCATAACCGGCACCTCCTATGGTGGCTATTCCTCGTGGTGCGCGATCACGCGCTGGCCGCGCGAGGTCGTCGCCGCGGCGGCGCCGATCTGCGGGATGACCGACCTCGTCGTCGACTACGAGACGACGCGGCCCGACCTGCGGCCCTACAGCGAGGAGATGATGGGCGGCAGCCCGGCGACGCAGCCCGCGCGCTACCGCGAGCGCTCGCCGGTGCATTTCGTCGGCGCCATCCGCGGCGCGCTGCTCGTCGTGCAGGGCGCCCGCGACCCCAACGTCACGCCCGCGAACCTGCGCGAGGTCGTGGCCGCGCTCGACGCGGCGCGCGTGCCGCACGAGGTGCTCGTCTTCGAGGACGAGGGCCACGGCATATCGAGGCAGCGCAACCAGCGCATCCTCTTCGCGCGCCTCGCCGGGTTCTTCGGCGCCGCATTCGACGCGGCCGCGCCATCACCGGACGAAGGGAGACCGACATGACGAGACTCACCCGCCGCGCCGCGCTTGCCGGCGCGACCGCCACCGTGCTCGCCGCGCCCGCGCTCGCGCAGGGCATGCCGGAGCTGCGTTCCATACGCGCCACGGCAAAGTCCTGGCTTTGGATCGCTGAGGACTATGCGGGCGCCCTCGGCGCCTTCGAGAAGGCGGGCGTGCGCGTGCTCGGCAATTCCTCGGGCCGCGGCGTCAACGTGGACGCGCTGCTGAGCGGCGCCGCCGAGATCCTCCTGGGCGCGCCGACGGTGACGATGCGCGTGCAGATCCGCCGGCAGCCGATCAAGATGATCGCCGGCATGGTGAACCGGTACGCCAGCCATGTCGTGGTCAGGCCCGACGTCCTGCAGCGCCTGGGCGTCACGGAGGCGTCGCCCGTGCTGGACAAGGCGCGCGCGCTCAAGGGCCTGCGCCTCGGCACCACCGGCCCGGGCGCGGCGCCGGACTTCCTGCTGCGGAACCTGCTCGTGCGCGCCGGCTTCAAGCCCGATTCCGACGCGCAGCTCGTGACTGTCCAGGGCGGCGGCCCGGCGATGCTCGCGGCGCTGGAGCGCGGCGTGATCGACGGCTTCTGCCTGTCCTCGCCGACCTCAGACGTCGCGGTGTCGCGCGGCCAGGCGGCGTTCCTGTTCAACATGTCGCGCAACCCGCCGCCCGACTTCGCCGACTACCTCTACATCGCCGCGACCGCGACCGACCGCGTCGCGGCGGAGCGCGGGCCCCAGCTCGTCGCCTATTGCCGCGGCCTCGCCGTGGCGCTGCGCGCGATCCGCGAGGACGCGCCGGGCTTCAAGTCCTGGGCGCGCGGCTTTTTCGGCGACATGGATCCCGCGATCTTCGAGCGCTCCTTCGAATCCGACGGCGCGATCTTCAACGCCGACCCGCGCATCACCCAGGCGCATTTCGCGCGCAACCGCGAGGTGCTGGCGCAGGAGCTGTCGCTGCTGGGACAGGACGCGCCGCCTGCCGAGTTCGGCTACGCCCAGGCCGTCGACCCGCGCTTCGCCGACGAGGCGATGCGCGCGGGCTGACCCGCCGCCTTCACGCGACGGCGCGCGCCGCCTTCGCGAGGCGCACCAGCTCGGCGCGCGCCTGGTCCGGGGTCGTGGCGCGCCGCGCGAAGGCGAGCCGCGCGACCTCGCCCGCGCCCTCGCGGCGCAGGTCGAGGCCTTCCGGGTCGATGCCGGTCATCCGCCAGCCCTCGCCCGCGCGGCCGAGCAGCCTGCGCGCGTAGAGCCCGATCGCGTCTCCATGGTCCTCGTTCATGTGCGCGACGATCTCCTCCTCGGCCGCGACCAGCGCCGCCGCGTCGGCGATGTCGTCGCGCAGCACGCCGGCCGCGATCCAGTGGATCCGCCCGAAGCCGGCGACGAGATGGGCCGGTCCGATCTCGACGACGTGGAAGGAGAAGTCCGCAAAGCCGGCATAGAGCGCCGCGCCGGGATGGCGCGCGAGGAAGCGCCGCCGCGCGACCGGGTCGTCGCTGCGCCGCGCGACGCCATGCAGGCTCAGCCGCGCGCCGGTCAGCCGCTCGCCGAGACCGGGCGTGCCGTCGAGGAGCAGCGACACCCGCGGGTCCGCCTCGATGTTGCGCGTGTGCTCGGCCAGCCGCGAGATCAGGAGGACCGGGCTCGCGTCCGGCATGCAGGCGACCTGCACCAGCGAGGCATGGGGCGCGCCGGCGGCCGGGCTGCCCGCGGCGCCGATCGTGGCGAGGGCGGCGTGGTCGAGGCCGCGCAGCAGCGCCCGGGCGACCTGGCCGGGCGGCGGCGGCGCGGCGGCGGCGGGGCCGGGCGTCGTTTCCATGGCGGGGAGAGTAACCCCGGCCGCGCGCGGGCTCTATAATCGCGTTCGCGCCCCGGCGCCGCCGCGCGCGGGCCATAATCCGCCGCGAGATTGCGGCGGCTTGCCGGCGGGGACGCGCCGGCCCCGGGAAGGAGGGGACACGTGCCGCAGACGATCGCGCTGGTCGACGACGACCGCAACATCCTCACCTCGGTCGCGATGGCGCTGGAGGCGGAGGGCTTCGCCGTGCGCAGCTACGCCGACCCGACGGAGGCGCTGCGCGACATCACGGCGCGGCCGCCCGACCTCGCCGTGCTCGACATCAAGATGCCGCGCATGGACGGCATGGAGCTGCTCGGCAAGCTGCGCCGGCAGAGCCAGATGCCCGTCATCTTCCTGACCTCCAAGGACGACGAACTCGACGAGGCGCTCGGCCTGCGCATGGGTGCCGACGACTACATCACCAAGCCCTTCTCGCAGCGCCTGCTGGTCGAGCGCATACGCGCCATCCTGCGCCGCCAGGACATCCTGCGCGACCGCGCGGCGGGCGCCGCGGGCGGCGAGCCGCCGCTCGCGCGCGGCGAGCTCGTGCTCGATCCGGCGCGCCATGTCTGCACCTGGAAGGGCAGGGACGTCGCGCTGACCGTCACCGAGTTCCTGCTCATCAAGGCGCTCGCGCAGCGGCCGGGCATGGTCAAGACGCGAGACCAGCTGATGGACGCGGCCTATGGCGAGCACATCTACGTCGACGACCGCACCATCGACAGCCACGTCAAGCGGCTGCGCAAGAAGTTCAAGGAGGCGGACGAGACGTTCCAGCAGATCGAGACGCTCTACGGCCTCGGCTACCGCTACCGCGACAAGGAGAAATGAGCGCGACGCGCCGCCGGCGCCGGATCCTGTCGCCGCTGACGCGGCGGATCCTGTTCCTCAACCTCCTCGGCCCCGCGCTGCTCGGCTTCGGCCTCCTCTACCTCGACGACCATCGCCGCGGCCTGATCGACGCCCAGGTCGCCGCTATGAGCATGCAGGCGCGCCTCGTCGCGACCGCGGTGTCGGAATCCGCGCGCCCGGACGAGGACGGCGAGGCGGGCATCGACTACCGCCTCGCGCCCGAAGCAGTGCGCCCGATGCTCTACCGGCTGATGGAGCCCAGCTACGGCCATGCGCGGGTGTTCGCGCCCGAGGGCCATGTCCTCGCCGACAGCCGCGTGATCTCGCCATTCGGCGGGCAGGTGCTGGTCGAGCCGCTGCCGCCGCCTCGCGCGGCGCGCGGCATGCTCGAGGCGCTGACCGACACCGCCTATGACTGGGTCATGAACTGGCTGCCGGCGCGCGAGGACCTGCCGCCCTGGCCCGACGCGCCCGAGCCGCATGCTGGCGAGTTCCCCGAGGTGCAGGCCGCGCTCGCGGGCGAGGACGCGGTGCGCCTGCGCGGCTTCGCCAGCGGGCAGGGCATGCTCGTCTCGGTCGCCGTCCCGGTGCAGCGCTTCAAGCAGGTGCTGGGCGCGGTGATGCTGGTCGCCGGCGGCGAGCAGGTCGAGGCCAGCGTGCGCGAGCTGCGCGTCGACATTCTCAAGCTCTGCCTCGGCGCGCTGCTCGTGACGGCGCTGGCGTCGATCTACCTCTCCGGGACGATCACGCGACCCATCCTGCGCCTTGCCGCCGCGACCGAGCTCGTGCGCCGCGGCCAGCGCCGCATCGGCGGCACGGGGGCTTCCCGCGCCGAGGCCGCGATACCCGACATGCGCGGGCGCGGCGACGAGATCGGCGATCTGTCCGGCGCGCTCGTCGACATGACCTCGGCGCTGCGCCAGCGGCTCGAGGAGATCGAGCGCTTCGCGGCCGACGTCGCGCACGAGATCCGGAACCCGCTGACCTCGCTCAAGAGCGCGGTCGAGACGGCGGCGCGCGTGCAGGATCCTTCGCGGCGCGAGCGGCTGATGCAGGTGATCGTCGAGGACGTGCAGCGCATCGACAGGCTGATCGGCGACATCTCCGGCGCCTCGCGGCTCGACGCCGAGCTGAGCCGCGCCACCGCGCGGCCGATCGACGTCGCGCGGCTGCTCGGCACGCTGGTCGAGGTGCACGAGGCGACGCGCGCGGAGGACGACCCGCAGCTCGACGTCGACCTGCCCGCGGGCGAGGAACTGCGCGTCTCGGGCATCGAGGACCGGCTCGGCCAGGTGCTGCGCAACCTGATCGCCAACGCGGTGTCGTTCAGCCCGCCCGGCGGGCGCATCGCGCTCGCCGCGGCGCGCGTGGGCGGGATGGTGGAGATCTCCGTCTCCGACGAGGGGCCCGGCATCCCGGAGGCGAGCCTGGAGCGGATCTTCGAGCGCTTCTACAGCTCGCGGCCCGAGGGCGAGAAGTTCGGCACGCATTCGGGCCTCGGCCTGTCGATCTCGCGCCAGATCGTCGCCGCCCATGGCGGCACGCTGCGCGCGGAGAACCGGCCGGGCGTCGGCGGCAGGCCGGGCGGCGCGCGCTTCGTCATCGCGCTGCCGGCGGAGTGACGGGCGGGGCCGCCGCGCCCCGCCCGCATCCCGGCTTCAGCGCTGCCGGCGGCGCGACAGGCCGAGCCCCGCGAGCGCCATGCCGAGCACGGCGAGCGTGCCCGGTTCGGGGGCCTCGGTGATCGTCAGCCTGACGATCATGTCGTCGTGGTCGTTGTCGTTGTCGTTGGCGCCGCCGCCGTCGTCGAGCAGCAGGTAGGCGATGGTGGACTGCCCGGAGAGCGGCAGCGGGTTGCCCGCCGCGTCGGCGAAGAAGAACGCGACGTCGTCGTTGCTGGGTCCGGCATGCCCATTGGGCACGACGCCGCCGGTCGCGGTGATCACGAAGTTGAAGGGCAGGAGGTCGGCCGCCACCGGCACCACGATCGGCGCGAGCCCGTTTGCGAGCGCGGCCTGCGGGATGCCGGTCGTGTCGCCGACGACCTGCGGCGGATTGGGTCCGCTGTCGGAGACCTGCGTCCCGCCGGCGAGCGCGCCCCAGTTGAAGATGTTGTTCGAGAACATCGCCTCCTTGCCGATGTACTCGATCAGGATGTTGCCGGGCCCGGTGATGCTGATCGTCGTCGGGCCGCCGGCCTGGCTCTCGCGGATGATCGCGCCCGTGCCGTTGATGAAGGCGAAGTCGTTGCCGACGTCGGCGACGTCTGCGCCACCGGCGAGGGTGAGGAAGGGCGCGGCGCCGGCGGTGCCGGCCAGGCCGATCCCGGCGGCGAGCGCGAGCGCCGCGAGGCTGGTCGCTGTCCTTGGTCTCATTGGGTCCTCCTGCTGGGTTGTCCTGCGCCGCCGCATCGCGGCGGGCGCGGCTGCCGGCCCGGGCGCAAGTCGCGCGCCGGGGCCTGCGCCGACTTCGCAAGCCTCGTGCCGGGCGCCGTGAATGCCGTTTCTTCAGGGGTTTCAGTGGACCGCGTGCTGCCGCCGGCTCCGCTCTGTCAGTCCGGATGACGTCCCTGCGGATGAAAACTGCGGGGTCTCTCATGCATGACGCCCGGCGGCGCGACAGCGCGGGTGGGGGAGGTGGCGCGCGCCGCGAGGCGCGCGACGGAGGGGGCATGTGCTCCCGTCCGGCGCGCGGCCGCGCCCTGTTGCCACCGGCTTTGGTGCAGTGCGGTAGGCGCGTTGACAAGGCAAGGGCCGGGGTCCAACGTGCCGCCCGCGTGACCCAAGCCACGTCCATCCAGATCCACGCGACCTGCGTCGCGTTCGACGACGCCGGCATCCTGCTGCGCGGACCGTCCGGCGCCGGGAAATCGGACCTCGCCCTGCGCCTGGTCGAGGCGGGCGCCATGCTCGTTGCCGACGACCGCGTCGACCTGCGCCGCCAGGGCGGCCGCCTCTTCGCTTCCGCGCCCGTGCCGCTGCGCGGCCTCGTCGAGGCGCGCGGCGTGGGCATCCTGCGCCTTCCGTTCCAAGAGTCCGCGCCCCTACGCCTCGTGGTCGACCTCGTCGCGCGCGCCGAGGTCGAGCGCCTGCCCGAGCCCGAGGCCGAGGCGATCCTCGGCGTCGACCTGCCGCGCCTGCGCCTGCATGGCCTCGATGCCTCGGCGCCGGCGAAGCTTGCCCTCGGGCTGCGCCATGGCGTGGCGATCCCGGCCGCGGCCGGGCGTCGCCCGGCCGCCTGAGCGCCGCAGCCTCGCGTCGCCCGGCCGAGCCCCGCACCGCATGCGCGAGCCCCCGACGCCCCCAGCCGCCCAGGTGCGCCGCCGCGTCGTCATCGTCAGCGGCCTGTCGGGCGCCGGCAAGTCGACGGCGCTGCGCGCGCTCGAGGACGCAGGCTACGAGGCCGTCGACAACCTGCCGCTCTCCTTCCTCGGCGCGCTGGTGCAGGCCGGCGGCGAGGGCACGCGCCCGCTCGCCATCGGCATCGACGCGCGCACGCGCGACTTCGCCCCGCAGCCGGTGCTCGACGCGCTGGCCGGGCTGCGCGCCTCGCCCGGCGTCGATGCGCGCCTGCTCTACCTCGACGCCGACGACGAGGTGCTGCGCCGGCGCTTCACCGAGACGCGGCGGCGCCATCCGCTGGCGCTCGACCGCCCGGTGCTCGACGGCATCCAGGCGGAGCGCTCGCTGCTCTGGGCGCTGCGCGAGGGCGCGGACATCGCGCTCGACACCTCGAACGCGACGGGCGCCGAGCTGCGCCGCATGGTGCAGGAGCGCCTCGCCGACGACCTGCGCCCCGGCCTCGTGGTCGCGGTCGTGTCCTTCGCCTATCGCTGGGGCCTGCCGCGCGAGGCCGACCTGGTCTTCGACGTGCGCTTCCTCGCCAATCCGCACTACGAGCCCGCGCTCGAGCCGCTGACCGGGCGCGATCCGGCGGTCGGCGCCTTCATCGAGCGCGACCCCGGCTTCGAGGCCTTCTTCGCCGGGCTGGTGGCGATGCTCGCCGCCCTGCTGCCGCGCTACGAGCGCGAAGGCAAGAGCTACCTGACGATCGGCTGCGGCTGCACGGGCGGCAAGCACCGGTCGGTGCACGTCGCCGAGCGGCTCGCGCGCTGGCTCCACCAGCGCGGCCGCCAGGTCAACCTCGTCCACAGGGACATCGACAGGCGCGGCGACGCCGCGCGCTGAGGCAGAGCGGGAAGGCACCCATGATCGGCTTGGTACTCGTCACCCACGGGCGTCTCGCGGCGGAGTTCGTCTCCGCGCTGGAGCATGTCGTGGGGCCGCAGCGCAACGTCCGCGCCATCTGCATCGGCCCGGAGGACGACATGGAGATGCGCCGCGCAGAGATCCTCGCCGCGGTTGCCGCCGCGGACGAGGGCGACGGCGTCGCGGTGCTGACGGACATGTTCGGCGGCACGCCCTCGAACCTCGCGATGTCGATCCTCGGCAAGGGGCGCGTCGAGGTCGTCGCCGGCATGAACCTGCCGATGCTCATCAAGCTCGCCTCCGTGCGCTCGACGATGGCGCTCGACGCCGCGGTGGTCGAGGCGCGCGAGGCCGGGCGCAAGTACATCAACGTCGCCTCGCAGCTGCTCGCCGGCGCGACGCGATGAGCAGCGTCGCGACCGCGGAGCGCCGCGTCACCATCCTCAACAAGCGCGGGCTGCATGCGCGCGCGGCGGCGAGGTTCGTCAAGCTCGCAAGCCAGTTCGCCGCGGAGTTGACCGTGGCCAAGGACGGCGTGGCCGTCTCCGGGCGATCCATCATGGGGCTCATGATGCTCGCCGCGGGGCCGGGCACGGAACTCGCGATCCGCGCCGCGGGGCCGGACGCGGAGGCCGCGCTCGAGGCCCTCGCCGGCCTTGTCGCGGCCAAGTTCGACGAGGACTGACCTGGCCAGCGCGTCTGGCCGGAAGGGAGGCGACGTGAACCAGCCCCGCCAGCGCGCAACCCGGCCGCGCGCGCAACCGCCCGCCGGCGAGCTTGCGCTGGAGGGCATCGCCGCGTCGCCCGGGATCGCGATCGGCCATGCCCATCTCCACGTGCCCGGCGAGATACAGGTGGCCGAGCGCCAGCTCCGCGCGGTCGAGGTCGCGCCGGAGGTCGAGCGGTTCCGCGCCGCCGTGGCGCGCGCGCTGCAGCAGGTCGCACGGCTGCGCGCCAAGGGCTCGCGGTTGCCCGCAGCGGCGGCCGAGGAGATCGGCTTCCTGCTCGACGCGCATGTCCAGATGCTTTCCGGCTCGCGCCTCGTGCGCGGCGTGGAGGCGCGCATCGCCGACGGGCTGGTCAACGCCGAGGCCGCCGTGCAGCAGGAGACCTCCGCGATCGCGCGCAGCTTCGCGGCGATGGACGACGCGTATCTCGCGGCGCGCGCCCAGGACGTGCGCGACGTAGGCGAACGCCTGCTGCGATGCCTGACGCGCGCCAGGCTGCGCGCCTTCAGCGACCTGCCGGAGGGCACGGTCGTGCTCGCGGCCGACGTCACGCCCGCGGACACCGCGCTGATGGACCCGGGCCGGGTCGCCGCCTTCGCCTGCGAGGCGGGCGGGATGGAGGGCCACACGGCGATCGTCGCGCGCTCGCTCGGCCTTCCCGCGGTGCTCGGCGTCGCCGGTCTCGTGGACGCGGCGTCGCCCGGCGACCGCGTCGTGGTCGACGGCAGCGCCGGCCGCGTGGTGCTCCGGCCGACGGCGGCGACGCTCGCCGGGTACGAGCGCAGGCGCATGGAGTTCCGGCGCGGCGAGCGCCAGCTGCGGCGCATCGCGCGGCTGCCCGCGGTGACGCGCGACGGCGTCGCGATCGGGCTGCAGGCCAACCTCGAATCGCCGCGCGACGCCGAGGCCGCGCGCCTGCACGGCGCCGACGGCGTCGGCCTGCTGCGCAGCGAGTTCATGTTCATGAACCGCGACGACGTGCCCGGCGAGGACGAGCAGTACGAGGCGCTGGCGCGCGTGGTGCGCGCGCTCGAGGGAAGGCCCGCCACCATCCGCACGCTCGACGTCGGCGGCGAGAAGCTCGCCTCTGCGCTCGGCCCGCGCTTCGCCCCTGGGCCGAACCCGGCGCTCAGCCTGCGGGCGATCCGGCTCGGGCTGCGCGAGCCGGGGCTGCTGGAGACGCAGCTCTCCGCGATCCTGCGCGCGGGCGCCCACGGCCCGGTGCGCATCCTCCTGCCGATGATCTCGCACCTGCACGAGGTCCAGGAGGTGCGCGCGATCCTGGGTCGCGTCCAGCGGCGGCTGCTGCGTCGCGGCGTCGCGATGGCGGATCCGGCCCCTCCGCTCGGGGCGATGATCGAGGTGCCGGCCGCGGCGCTCGCGGCGGACGGCCTTGCCCGCGCCTGCGACTTCTTCGCGATCGGCACCAACGACCTGACCATGTACGCGCTGGCCATCGATCGCGCCGACGAGCAGGTCGCCCATCTCTACAACCCGCTGCACCCCGCGGTGCTGCGGCTCATCCAGTTCACCACCGAGGCCGCGCTGCGCAACCGCATCCCGGTCAGCCTCTGCGGCGAGATCGCGGGCGACCCGCGCTACACGGCGTTGCTGCTCGGCCTCGGCATCCGTGACCTGTCGATGGCGCCGCTCAAGATCCCGCGGGTGAAGGGGCGGGTGCGCGCCATCGACCTCGCCGCGGCGGCCGAGGCGGCCCGCGCGATCATGGCGCAGCACGATCCCGTCCGGATCGCCTCCATGCTGGACGCGTTCAACGCCCCGGCCTGAGGGCGGGCGGCGCCGGCCGGGTCCCTTGAACCCGCCCCGCCGCGCTGTTATCACGCCCGCCGTCCGGCGGTTCCGCCGGAGCCCCGCCCCCCGACACGCCCACCGAGGAACCTCCCATGGCCATCGCCACCGAATACAGCGTCGCCGACATCAAGCTGGCCGACTGGGGCCGCAAGGAAATCGCGATGGCCGAGACCGAGATGCCCGGCCTCATGGCGATCCGCGCGGAGTACGGCCCCGCGCAGCCGCTCAAGGGCGCGCGCATCGCCGGCTCGCTGCACATGACGATCCAGACGGCGGTGCTGATCGAGACGCTCAAGGCGCTGGGCGCCGACGTCCGCTGGGCCTCGTGCAACATCTACTCGACACAGGACCACTCGGCGGCGGCGATCGCGGCCAGCGGCACGCCGGTCTTCGCGATCAAGGGCGAGTCGCTCAAGGACTACTGGGACTACACGCACCGCATCTTCGAGTGGGCGGATGGCGGCACGCCGAACATGATCCTCGACGACGGCGGCGACGCGACGCTGCTGGTCCATCTCGGCATCCGCGCCGAGAAGGATCCCTCGCTGGTCGCCAAGCCGACCAACGAGGAGGAGGAGATCCTCTACGCGTCGATCCTGAAGACGAACAAGGAGCGCCCGGGCTGGTACGCGAAGCTCGGCGCCGCGATCCGCGGCGTCACCGAGGAGACGACCACCGGCGTGCACCGCCTCTACCAGATGGAGAAGGACGGCCGCCTCCTCTTCCCGGCGATCAACGTCAACGACTCCGTCACCAAGTCGAAGTTCGACAACCTCTATGGCTGCCGCGAGTCGCTGGTCGACGGCATCCGCCGCGGCACCGACGTCATGATGTCGGGCAAGGTCGCGATGGTCGCGGGCTTCGGCGACGTCGGCAAGGGATCGGCCGCGAGCCTGCGCCAGGCCGGCTGCCGCGTGCTCGTCTCCGAGGTCGACCCGATCTGCGCGCTGCAGGCGGCGATGGAGGGCTACGAGGTGACGACGATGGAGGATGCCGCGCCGCGCGCCGACATCTTCGTGACCGCGACGGGCAACGTGGACGTCATCACCGTCGACCACATGCGCGCGATGAAGCACCGCGCGATCGTCTGCAACATCGGCCACTTCGACAGCGAGATCCAGGTCGCCGCGCTCAAGAACCACAAGTGGCACAACGTGAAGCCGCAGGTGGACGAGGTCGAGTTCCCGGACGGCAAGCGCATCATCCTGCTCTCCGAGGGCCGCCTCGTGAACCTCGGCAACGCCACCGGCCACCCCAGCTTCGTGATGTCGAGTTCCTTCGCCAACCAGACGCTCGCGCAGATCGAGCTCTGGGCCAACCGCGGCGGCGGCAAGTACGCGCGCAAGGTTTACACGCTGCCCAAGCACCTCGACGAGAAGGTCGCGGCGCTGCACCTCGAGAAGATCGGCGTGAAGTTGACAAGGCTCACCAAGGCGCAGGCCAGCTACATCGGCGTCGCCGAGACCGGCCCGTTCAAGCCCGAGCAGTACCGCTACTGAGCCGCCGCCGCTGACCCGGGCGCCGGCCCGTCGCGCCGCGACGGGCTGGGCGCGGGCCCCCGACTGGGCCTAGACTCGCGCCCTGAGCATGGGCCCGGAAACCGTCCCGATCCTCCTCGCGGCGATCGCCGTCGCGTTCGGCGCCGGCCTGGCCGCGACGCGCCTGCGCGCGGCGAGGCGGACGGCGTCCGATGCGCGCGAGATCGCCGGACTGTCGTCGCGGCTCGAGGCAGCGGAGGCCGCGCGCCGCGCGGCGGAGGCCCGCGCCGAGGAGCTCGCCGCCGAGCTGGCCGGGGCCAGGCGCGACGCGCGCATCCGCGAGGGCGAGCTGGAGGCTGCCCGCGACTCCATCTCCGCCGCGCTCGCGTCGCTCTCCGTGCCCGTCTGGCGGCGCTCCGCGGGCCTTCGCATCGTCGACTGCAACCCCGCCTTCGCCGCGGCGGTGGAGGCGAGCGTCGCCGACGCCATCGCCGAGGGACGCATGTTCGGCGGCCCGCAGGTCGCGCTCCGCACGCGCGAGCTCGCGGCCGCGGCGGCGTCCGAGCGCGCGCCGCGCAGCGTCGAGCTGCACGTGGTCGTCGGCGGCGCGCGCCGCCGGCTCGAGATCTCGGAGGCGCCGCTGCCGGGAGGCGGCACGGTCGGCACCGCGATCGACGTGACGGCG
>Ga0194133_10003433_pt1 | contig 22454 bp, 17 predicted proteins | sample TA2KigOf40mmetaG_FD_155448 | JGI IMG/M metagenome (GOLD analysis project Ga0194133, IMG submission 155448) | Freshwater microbial communities from Lake Tanganyika, Tanzania - TA2015055 Kigoma Offshore 40m | ecosystem: Environmental > Aquatic > Freshwater > Lake | place: Tanzania: Lake...
TGCCACCTGCTGAACCTGTTCAACCTGCTGAACCTGTTCAACCTGCTGAACCTGTTCAACCTGCTGAACCTATTCAACCTGCTGAACCTGTTCCATCCGTAAGTGAACCTGCTGTTCAAGAAGAAACTATGCCACCTGCGACTGAAGGTCAATCTACTGTTGGCGGAAAAACTAAAAAACGCCGTATGAGAGGAGGTTTTAGATATAATACACCTATGACAGGTTTAGCCGCACACGCAGCACCTTTTTCGGGTCAAACAGCAAAACCGTTAACAATTGTTGGCGGAAGAACCAGAAAACGCCATAATAAAAAAACTAACAAAAGAAGTAACAAAAGAAGAAAGCATAGAAATACTAAATCTTGTAAGCCCAATAGACGTTAAATAATTATTAAATATACTTAAATATCTATTACTATAATTATGTAATAATGGATATTTCTCTCGAATCGGATATTTATGAACCTAATATTTGTGAAAATGGTAATTATACGGACTATGTTCCTCCTTCAAGTAAATTTAAAACTGGATTAAGATGTCCTTGTGGTGCAAGAAAAGATCATGTATTTGACTCGCGAACAAGTTTTATTAATCATATAAAAACAAAAACACATCAAAAATGGTTATCAGATTTGAATACAAATAAAATGAATTTTTATACAGAGTGTGAAAAGCTAAAGGAATTAGTTGGTTCGCAAAAACTAATTATCGCTAAGTTAGAGAAAGATTTATACACTAAATTAAAAACTATAGATTACTTGACTGAACAGCTAATGAAAAAAGAAAAAAATGAAGTTATTGATTTATTGACATTTGATTAACGTGATTTTTCCATTATTCTATATAAAATAAATAATCCTAAAACACCTAAACTAGCAAAATAAATTTGTGCTAATGGGTCATCTGGCATCATTATTTCATTATTATTATTATTATTATAATTTTGAAATGTTTCTTGACATTGAGCACCTGTAACAGGGTTTTTACCATTTGAAAATGTACAAGGGTCCATACTACTTATATCAGTTAAAGTAACATAATGTGATTCTGATGAACTAACATTATTTGTTGAAATTGTTTGCATTGTTATACTTTGACAAGGAGGATTAGAACCTGATAAAAAAGCACGCATTATAGCAAAAGGATTTAATACATTCAAATTACTCATAGCGCCTGGGATTAAACCCCTAAATTCTGTAAAATTCACACCTAAACCACTCGAAATAAATGGAATATTTCCAGCAGGAACATTATCCACATAAATATATCTATCTACACTTTGACAAGTTGATGGGTCATTTGAATTGGTACAACTATCTATAGCAGCACATTTAGCGCCAGTTTTTAAAAAAAACTTGTTACCCAAAGGCTGTCCTGTTGCTGAGGCACCGCTATTACCTGAAACCAATAACTCAACATATTGTATAAGCCCATTTATATTTTGTCCCATTTGTTGCATAGTTCCATTCGTTCCCATTCCAATTTGAGACGGTGTCTTAATATTTTTATAATATGGATATGTTGGACCTAATAATTTCTGTTCAACACCAGTTGCATCATTTAAAACTTCTTCAAATATATTTGACATTATACTTACTAATTTATATAAATATATTTATTTTTATATAAATTACTATTCATTGTCTAAATTTGTTGATGATGAAGTTGAACTAGTATTGTCTTCATTAACAGCACCAGTGATAACAGGAGTTTGTCCACCTGTCATTTTATTTGTATATTCTTGTTGAGCTTGAACAAGACCATTAACTTGACCTTGTAATGTTACAAGATTATTACTTAAATCTTGAACTTGACTATTTAAACCTTGAAGAGAATCAAGTCTTTCCTTTAAATAAGATATGTTTCCAGCATTTTGTTGTGACAAAATAAGAGCATTGTTAGGGTTATTTGTATTGTATTGTTGGTATTGATTTTCCATTCCTTCAACAAAGTTAATTGCTAAAAGTATTTGATATAATATTAGAATTATAAAAAATATGATTAATATATTTATCAAAGTTAACATTTATATTATAATATTACTTTTTTATTTTCTTCCATAATATTATAAATGTCATCAGCTTTTTATCCATTAGGAATGAATTCTATGCCAGCATCAGGTTATAATCATAATAGCACATATTATAATAAACAATATATACCATGGAAAGGAACAGGACCCAATAGTTTTCCTGTAGGAACTGCTCCTGGTCATATTAGACCTTTAACAAATAATGACCCTGGAAACAATTTTCCAACCGGTTTTGGTTTACCAAGACCAATTAAACATTACAGAAAAGGTAGAGTTATTCCTCCTCAACCTGTGGAAGGTGTCCCTAATTTGATTATCAATAGTCCAGCCAATAATGTAACTTTAAATATTGATGAAAATGGACTAATAAATTATAATATGAACAGATTTGTTAAGTCTAGCACTGCTATCCCTCTTGGTGGTTCTAGTAGTAGTTCCGGATTATTAAATGATATGATAGGTGCTCCAGGCTCTTACACCGTAAAATTAAATACACCAAATGAAGTAGATGGTGTAACACAAATGAATGAGAACTGTAAATCATGTGAAGGAGTTGGTATTGTCGCTTCATATAAACCAAATAACTTTAACCTTTTAGAAAATCCTGAACCAAACACAACAAATCCTGTATGGTGTTGTAATCAGGAAAAAAATGCTAAGCAAAGAGTTATTTACGCTAGCACTAATCTAAAGAAAAATTATTACACCACAACTAAGCAATATTTACAAAATAGATGTAAAACATATGACCAAAAAGCATTTAATTTTTTATCAACAGTCACTAACCAATCACCTCCTTATGGCAACAGCAATAATAATCCATATTATTATTCAGTAAACGGAAACAACGGTCCAACACCAGGTAGTCCATTAGCATTAGCTAATACTTATTTGGCGAATTGCCAATTGAATACCCAGCTTTATGAAGGCTCTGAGTTAGCTTTTATATACCAAATGTTAGGAATTATGCTAAATGAAAATATTATAACGCAAACAGAAGTAAATGAATTTAATAGTTTGAATATTAATTCAATTCAAGGGTTTTTTAATTGGATACTTAATTTACCAGAATCCCAAAAAAATTCGGCTATTGTTGTTTTTGAGGTTTTCATAAATAATCCTTATTCAGGAATGCCGCCAAGTGGTCCAACAAATCCACCTGGATGTCAATTAACGGTTTACAAACCAAATAATTATCAATATGCTAAACAAGGTGCTGTTTCAAGTTCTACCAGAATGCTTAAGTTAAATGTTAATACAATATCAACGAATGCTGCTTCAATAAACAATTATAATAATACAGGTGCCCAATTAGTAACAGCTAATGAATTATATGCCGGAGATGCTAATAACTACACTAATTTATTAAAAAATAAAGTTCCAAACTGTAATACTCCTTGGCCACTTAATTTCTCTCAAACTGGCAAATTCCAAAATAAAAAATTTTGTAGTTACCAAACTCAAATGCCTGAATATCAAAACCCAAAAACCCAACCTAGTCCTTACAGATATTTTCCGGGAACCGTTTTTAGTTCAAATCATTATTCTCAATCTCCAAATACATACAATACAACAACTGGAACTAAAGCGTATTAATTTTATATAGTTTCTTCGCTAATAGGTAAAAATATGTTTATTTTTTCAGAAAACTTATTACACGGTATCTTATGTTTTTCACACCAAGAAATAGATTTTTGTATATTAGTTTTTTTAAGACATTCTATTTTTTCTTCTTTATTTTTATTTTTATTAGTAAATATAGAAATTATTTGGTCTAATGATTCAAGCTGTTGTTGTCCAATAATTATATTTAAATCATCTATTTTATTCTTAAAATAATATGGTGTATGAAAATCTAAAATGTCTGTAATATAATTACCATCTAATTTTTTTAAGAATACCACAAGTTTAACATAATTTAATTTTAAATACTTGATTGAGTTTTCATCATAAACAAAATTTTTACATACAATGTATTTTTCAAATGACGTAACATTACTTGTGCTGGGTTTACAAATATAAACTTTTTCGTATAATGAAGATAAAAAATACAATATATCTACCGAAGATTTATCAAACATTTCTCCAATTTTTATAATTGACAAGCCTTTATAATTTTGATATTTTAGTATTACCAATAGAGATTGAACAATCGAATACAAATAATTTTCCTCGTTAGTTTCATAAAATATAAAATCAAATTTAGAAATCGATAAAGCATTAATATCTTCTATGCTAATTTTGTTGTCATATGCTATATTTATATCGTTATATTCTTCCCTAAAAATTTCAATACACTCAATTGAATCAATATGATTTGGTGAAATATGTAAAACATTTATTTCACTTTGCTTTAAATTATTAATTAAATTTAAATTAGTAAAAATCTCAAGAAGATCATAAAATAAATTAGTTGATGGTCGTAGTTTACTAACTGAATATTTTGTTCCAGGAATCTTAGTAAAAATAAATTCATAAGGATTTATAATTTTTGTAATATCATTTAAAACATTATTTGAAAAATCAATATTTTTTAATAAATCATTAATATGTTTATTGGTTTCACTATAAAAATTTAAAATAGATTGAGATACGTAAGGTTTATTGGGTTCACAAGCAGAACATGGATTAACATTAACAACATTTGTATTTTTAGGTAATATATAATAACTCATAGGTCTTATTATATATTATAATTTTTATTTAAGTTTGTTACGAATTTATAGTTAATTGTCATCATCATTTTCTATTATTAAGAGTTTATTTGGTTTTTTTGTGGAGGCTTTAACTTTAGTTTTTTTATTTTCTTGTTCTTTTATGGCATTCTCAATATTTAAATTTTCTTCTTCTACAGCTTCAGTTCCAGGAACTAATAATAATTTTTTAGATAATTTTCTTACTTTTGTTTTTGGTTTCACTTCTTTTACTTCTTCTGCAACATATACAGCTTGTTTTGTTTCTTCTTCTTCCCGTTGAATAATAGCTTCATTATATTCACCCAATTCAATTTGAATTTTATCGATATTAACTTCAGTATGTTTTTTATAAACAAAATATCTATTTAGAAATGAAATTTTTCTTTCAAATGAAGTCATATTTGGAGCTTCACCAAATAAACTTTCTTTAAATTTATTTCTCTTAATCTCATGCAACATATTTATAAATAATTCACTAAATAAACCAGAACCTTCAGGTAGTCCAATTTCATTTGCCTCTTCTTTGCTAATTAATTGGAAACCATAAGCATTCATAAGCCTATCAAAATAATCGTAGTTAACTAAATATTCTGAAATATATTGATTTATTGATTCTTGATAAACATTAATTTTATAGCCAATTGAACTTGAATTGTCTTCAAATGAACTAGCAGTATAATTTTTAATAACTTCCCATATTTTTTTACCGTCATCGATTATTTGTACGCCTTCATTTGTTTTAACCTTTTTAAGATCATTAAATAATGTTTTGCCATCATAAGATGTGCCAATAAAATAACCGTTCAATTTTGTGCATTCGGCAACATTTTTAAGAAATCCTTTTAAGGTGTCTGGGTTTTCGAAGAAATAATGTATAGCAAATTGACATGAAGCAACGTTAAAACCTTCATCACCTTTTCCGTATTGTTTCGATACACCCTTGCCGATTTTTTCCGCTTCCTTTGGCCCGTTACCAAAAACAGCTGCCGTTATTTGTTTTGCTTTATCGTTTAATAGAGCACTTCCGTTTTTAATATTAAACGCACTATTTCCGTGAACAAATAAAGCGCTTGGCACAGATTTATTTATTTTTCTCGATTTAAGGTATCTAACACACGCTCCATCAAGTCTGTTTTCTAAATTATCCTTCGAATAATCTATTCCAAAGACAAATGATAATCTGGCAGAAATCCATTTGGGAAGATCACCTGCTTTTCCACAAGCAAAATCAATTAAAGTATCTCCTTGTTTAGACACTCCTCCTATCAATATTTTTTTAACGTACAAATTGTGAAAATTTTTCAAAGCTTCAGTTTTCATTTTACCAGCAGGAGTATTGTAGTAAATATCTTCACTAATTGTAACTTCTGGAATTCCTAAACCAGACATAAGCATATCTTCCGTAATACGACCACTAGGATGTATAGATTTCCAATTTTCATTACAAACCTTATATGAGTTTCCATATTCCCTTTCACCCCTTAAAAGTTTTGATGTTTTATCATATCTAACACGTAATGGTTTCCATCTCCATCCATCTTCAGAATCCAAATCATAAGCAAACTCTACAATTGTATTATCTCCAAAAACTTCTCCTTCTTTTGTGAACATTTGTTTTACGCCAGCATCATCAGATCTTAACATTATGTTACAAATTCCTGCGTTTGGATTATAAGGTTCTGTTGGGTAAAATCTCTTTGGCATATAGTCGTTCGTTTGTCTGTCTTCAATTTGCTGCTTATAATCGGGAAGATTATCGTCAATTATATCTTGACAAGGATTAATATATCCATCATTTTTTTCACTAAATCCACATCTTAATTCTATTACTTTATAATCGTTATATTGAACACTAGATAAAGCACTTACACCATCTTCAAATATAGATTTAACAACATCATCGCCAGTAGGATTTTTCATAGTAGTAACTAAGAAATCCACAGTATTATATTGAGGTGGTTTCCACTTAAATGAGTTTTCCCAAGTAGTTTTAATTTTTGGTCCAGATTTACCAATTATATTTGAACCGACACCATAAAACATATGTGTAAATATTAAACCGTCAGTATTATATTCAAATAGTCCTTCTTTTTCTTTTTGTAAAATTTCTCTACAGCCTTCAAAAATGCTTTGTTTAGATGTCATTGGGTAAAATTTTTTCATCTCAAATCTTATTGGTGCTATATCATCTACATTTTCCTTATAACTTTTTAATAAAGTTTTTATATTACCCCTTTGACCTTTTGTTTCATTAGGATTGCTCATAATAGAAATTGGTTTCACTAAACTTTTTAGTTTATTCAATAAATAAAACCTTGATTTATACATATCTTCTTCTTCTTGTTTAAGCATAAACGTATAACTCCTAATATCTTTATTTTTATGGAAATAAATATCGAAAGCTGCGTATAGATTAATTAATTTTCCGTTTTTATCATGCGATATTAATTCTCCATCAAATAATGTATCAAAACAATCTTCATTTAATGTTTTTGCTCCTGTAAATTTAATATCCATATTTGTGTTTATTAAATAGATCTTTCCGATATGCGAAATATACATTAAATGTCTATCACCGTCAGCTTTATCTGTTACAACAAAATCTTTTCTAATATTTGGTATAGTAGAATTCTCGTCTATTGGCGCTATATTCGTAAGCTGTAAAGTAATTGAATTTGGTCCTATAAAATTTTGACTAGTTACCCTTCTAGAAGGCTCATAATCATCAACTCATATCATTTTCATATAATCACGAATTACTTCTTCTTGCTCAGGATAAGAAATTGGATACATCGTTTTTTGGAGACCACTTAGAACATATTTAATAACTTTTCTGAGTGATACCAATAATTCGTCAGCTGTTTGAAATTTAGTTCCTGGACCAATTAATTTATTATTTACTTCAATTTCTATCTCATATGACTCTGGATTATTAAATACATTAGATTCGTCAATCATATGAACAGGAACAATATTCATAAATCCTCTACGATCTTTATCTTTATTACCTGTCTTTGTAATACTTAAATCTACTTTTACCGGAAAATCAGGATGTTCAAATGTTACACGATTTAGATATCTAAATTCTTTTTTAGATTTACGCCAATTTTCAATAATATAGTTTTCAACTCCTTTTTTAGCCGTTTCTTCACTTTGTAATGAAACCCTAAAATTAAAATCATTCATATCTACGGGACGCACCATCATTTTATCTTGTGTAATAAATGGTTTTTTATGAGCAAATGTAATATTTAGTCCATTTAAGCGTTTATATACCTCTTTAATATCGTTACTTTTACAGTAAGTTTCAACACCTATTATTCCATCAATTTCTGTTCTAACATCAGACATTTTAAATTTACCGGTAACGCTATCAAGAAATTCACATTTAATTTTTAGAGAAGGAGTGCCTGCTGGGTTTACAGTTGTAAAACCAAACGATTTCAACACTTTTACTACATTATCATAATCATTTTTGGTAAAACGTTTAATGCCACTAATATCTTTTGTTCCAAAACGAATTTCCAATTCATTATTTTTAGTAACTCCTTTATTGGTCTCTTTTCTGTATAAATTTAAGCCATAAAACATTTTAACTAATCTATTAAATGCTTCCGGTGGTAATAATTTTTGTGATTCTTCCATTTGTATTTGCTCTTCAATTTCAGCTCTAAATAATTCTTGTGGTGCTACTTTAGGAAGATCTTCTTTTTGTTTAACATATACTTCTTCTGATTCGCTTGATGGGTAGTTTGCTTGGTCGAAAACATATGAAGTTCCTGTGCGTTTAATTTCTTCAATAATATTTTTATACGCATGAAATTGTTTATTAATACCATGATCATTTATTCTATTTAAATGATATTTAGCCATACGTTTTTTTATATCTAATACTTCTTTAGAACACAATAAATTAATCATTTCATTACGTTCTTTTTCAGTATAAGACTTTAATTCACTTGAAAATTTATCAATTAATTCATCACGACAATCGGTGTCCATATTTTTGTTGATAATAGATCTAAATTTAGGTTTTGAATCGTTATTTTCAATAGAACTCATTGTTATATATATAATTAGACATATTTTTAAATTGTTGTTCAATTTTAAAATAATTTAAAAATACTGTATAATTGCCTCATATAAATCATTTTTAGTCTTATTTTTACCAGTCTCTTTATTAGTAGTTTCAATTGCTAATTTGTTGGCAATTTCTATTAAATCCGAAACTTTATACGCGGATAAACTTTTAATTGGTTTATCTAAATTATCTATTTTATATAGTTGCTGTTTTATTTCTTCTATTAAAGTTTGGTCAGCAATCTCAAAACCATATTTTTTTGTGTAATTATTTTTTAAAACAACTTCCCTTATTACATAGATAGGTTTATCATCATTCATTAATAGCTCATAATAAGTGTTTTTCTTAATAAATATAATATTAATTTTTTCTATTACACATAATGCCATAACAGTTTTAATATTTATTGTATTATCATTTGCTAAATTACTTTCAATATTAGAAATAGTGTCAAACTTGTATAACCTAATAGTATGTTTATTATCCCTTATTTTAGATATAAATTCAATCTTAATTTGTTTCGAGATAATATCATTTTTAACGTTTAAAAGTTCATATTTAACGTCTCCATTTAAAATAATGTAATAACACCAAAATAAACTATCATTTTCTTTTGGAATAAATAAAAAATGTTTTTTCTCATTTTTCTTTTCATTATCAGTTGATTTTAATAATTTAGTTTCATTAAAAAATTTGTCATTTTTCATTTTACAGTTATTTTTTGTATTATATTTTAAATAATTTAACATATTTGCTTCATTTAAAATATAAGGTTCTAATTCACTTATCATTTGTGACATTTACTTCTTTATATTAATTCTTAAGGCTATCTTTAATATCTTTTGAAAAATATGTATTTCTATAGTGTTCCTTTTGTTGTTCAACTTGATTTAAATTGTTTTCTTGTGTATTTACATAATTAACATAATAAGACAACTCATCCAATACCTCTTTTTTTAATTCAGAGAGATTAATATGTATACCATATTTATTTTCATTTAAAATAACTTCTTTGTTTTTATGTAATATCTTTAATACTCCTATTTGATTAAATTTATTCATATTTTCAATTGTTTCTCTCAAATAATTTAACTCGCTAACTGAGTAATTATTCATTTCATTTGTAGACACTATGGCTTCCATTATTATATTTTATTAGTTTGTTTTTAAATCAATATAAAAAATAAATTGTATATAATATATTTTATATTTTATAATATAGATATACCATAATAATATCAAGTTATTCTTCTTCAATTACCAATCTTGGCTTGACTGCTTGTTTAGGTTTTGGTACAAATTCTTTTTCTTTAACTAATTCTCCAATAATAGATACATATTTATCATTTAATTCAAATCTTTGACCTATTACTCTTACTGTAATTGGGTCACCTACCTGAATATCATTAATTGGTTGATGATCTCTAGAAATAAATACAACAACTGGTGATGGAACTTCATTAGCACTTTCAGCACGAATTCCAGCCTTAACTACATTCTTAACGGAACAAGATATTAACATACCTTCAACAGGAAAACAAATATCACACTCAAACATAACTTCGAATACAATATTATTTCCACGCTCAATTACTCCACTTGAATACCGAATGATTTTTGTTGACCTAGGTTTAATATATCCTTCAATTACACATTTACCTTCAAAGTTATTTTGTATATATTCTTCAATAACTTCATCTAGATTTTTGCCAATGTAGTTTATTGGCATTACTATTTTTCTAGTTAAAAGACCTCTTGAATATATGGTCTGTAATTTATTATCTCTACGCTTTTTAATAGGTTTAGCTAGTTCCATTATATTGTATATACATATAATCTTTTAATTATATTTATTTCAATTTTATTTAAATATAATTATTATTTTACACATTTTTATACATAAATTGTATATAATTTATGATAAATAGCCATCTCAGGTGTTAAGAACCATTTTTTACCATTTTCTTCAACAGCATCAAAATACCTCAATATAAATTCTTCAAATACACATAATTCTACATTTCCAACTGCTTCTTGAATAATATTACCATTGGAATCTTTAACTGCTTTTGTGCTTTCATTAGTAAATTTTTCTTCACCTAGTATCTCATTTAACTTTGATAGATTTTTATTTTTAGATGCTTGGTCACATCTTGCTCCCGTATCGCGTTTAGATTCCATATTTTTTGTTTTAAACGCTAAATCTTTATTGCCTTTTTCATAACCGATAAAACCAACTATTTTATTATAATTATTTTGGTTAAACTCCAATAATTTTTTTATTTCCTTTAATGCTGCTATTTCTCGCTGGTCTTCTGGTGTTGATTCAACCCACATATTATTTTTATCTAAAATCATTATCATTCGTTTATTTAATTTATATGTTATAAACACTGTGTATTTTTTTGAAGCAACAGTGTATTTTTCAAAATAATCTTTTATAAATCTCTCTAAGGTTCCATGGGTAATATTATTTAAAGAATATATATAATTCATAACATTTATCTTATCATCAAACATTAACAATTCTAAAATATGAGAAACTAAAAATAAGAGCAAATGTTTTTTTGATTCTGGATATTCTTTTGACATCTTTTTCATAACTATTCCGCAATGTTTATACCAATTATCATCTCCTCTAGGAACCTTTAGCTGCTTTAAAAATTCAACACTAATATCAAAATTAATTTTCATTTCATCAACAATGCGTTTACCTTCAGTAAACTCCATAACTTCTTCATCAATAATCATCTTATTAAGATTTCTTTTATCAATAACCGGTTTTACAACATTTTGTTTTAATTCAAAATTAATCATATCATGCTTAAAATCTAATGGAACAGACCTATCAAATATTGATATATTTTTATCCCTTAATTCGAGAGGTTGAAATAAATAATATTCACCTATGTTTACGAGACGTCCATTTCTACCATATTTATCAACTATAAATTCGTTTTCATCTTCGATTAATTGCGTTAATGCCGAAAAAATTTGAACATATGGATATTCTTTAGGTGTGCGTATAGCTCTTAAAAGAATATCTTTTTTGTAAAAAAATGCTTCTTTAAATAACATTCTAATTCTCTGTAAAATTTTTTCTGAATTCATAATGATAAAGTTCTCATCATATGTATCTTCATTTAATCTAGATTCATCTATTTCAGCATCAGGTCTACAGTCATAATTGCACGTTGCCATATAATCGCAAGTTGGAGAAAATGGAGCATCTCCCACTTTAAAATCATTTAGCGTTATTCCAGTTGACAATTTTTGAACTATAGATTGTTTTAATCCTTTAGACATTATTTCTTGAGTAAATTTAGTCTGGTCGTGGTTAATAATACAATCAACAGATGTTTCCTTTAATACTCTTGTTACTTTACCTATTTGAATAGCCTTATACTCTGCTACACGATAGATATATAAATCAGCCGCTTCTTCAACATTTTTATCGAGTATAGTTCCATACATATAAATTTCAACGTTACGGTTTTCAAACGGTAAATCCTTGTGAGAATTATTACGGACAGCACGACCTACAATTTGCTCTGAACGATTCATGTTATACCAAGGATCTAATATATGAACTTGTCTAATGTATTTAAAATCTATACCCTCTGAACCTGCCTTAGATATAAGAACAACTTTTACTTTATTGCCTTCTTTATTGTCTCCGTCAGTTAGTCCCTTAACCTCAAAGTCGTTATTTGGAGATAATCTCGGATCTCCAGTAATCATTGAATAACGTGCTGGTTTAAAATTTTTTTTGTCTGTTGGTGGCTCCATTGTCCTAACATCAACCACCTCTGTTGGTCTATTTTTAAATAAAGGTTTTATTCCTGTTTGACCAAAACGCGTGAAACCCATTTCTTCTAAGGCTAATGCTACCGGAACTAATCCACTATCAATATACTGCGAATATATTAAAATAATTCCATCTGAAACACGCTTAGTTTCTTGGTCATAAATTTTATTTAGAATTGACTTAATTTTAGAGCTGTATTTGCCTATTTCTTCTTGTGAAAATATTTTACCATAATTTCGTAATGTAGAATCTTTATACTGAAATTCACCTTTAATTGGAGGAGACTTACTGTCTAAAAATGTCATCATTCTTTCTAATCCCATTTTCCCTGTCAATTGATGAGGGTCGATTACCGTTTGACCTCTAGATGATGGACTAGATGACGTATCACCACCCTTAGATGTAGCAAGCCCCTGATGGCTTCTTGGTATAATATTTATATCACCTGAAGTATCTGATTCATTATTATTATTATCTATCATATAACTTTCATTACCTGATGTAGGTATTTGAGTTAATCCAAATATAGGTTGTTCTTTCTCTTGATTACTAATTTCATCAGAACTTATGTCCTTATCTTTTTCTACTTCCTCATTATCTTCCTCATTATCTTCCTCATCTTCACCAGCACTTTTTCTCTCTGTTGAACTACTCTCAATTGTAAATGGTTGTTTTTTCTTAACAATTATAAATTCTTCACTACTGCTTTTTTTTGGAATTATTTCCTCCTCATCTTCACCGGCACTTTTTCTCTCTGTTGAACTACTTTCAACAATTAACAACGGTTTTTTATTTTCTACAATAGGTTCAATAGCCTCTTCTTCTCCTTCTTCTTCTCCTTCTAAACTTGTTTCACTGAAACTTGGAGAGAAGTCTTCTGACAAATTATCAACAGGAATTTCATCCAATATTTCCTTTAATCCTGGAATAGGATAAGATATAATCAATGACTCAATTGGAGTTTGCAATAATGTATAACCAAATGACTCCATATTTTCAAAACTAGGCATTTCTCTAACAACACCTTTTTTTGTTGTTATCGTAAACTGTTTATGTCTTAGATTATATATAATGTATTTATAGCAACAATATTGACATTTACCACAATTGTCACATTCACCTATTTTTGTTAAAAATAAGCTTAAAATTCGCTTCTTATCTTCGTGTTTAATTTTTTTTAAATTCATTTGATATGATGGATATTTAACAGCTGGGAATGTATTCTCTGGAGAAAATTCTTTTGGGTATACTCTATAAGGAAATGTATATGGGTTTTCACCTCTAACGAATGAAATATACCCTGTAGCTTTTCTAATTAATATTTCTTCGCCATTTTTTTTGAAATTACCATTTTTATCAAAAATATCTCTTATTTCAATTCTACCTCTTCTATCATTTGTATTCATAAGATTTAATAACCAAACAATTTCTTTATAGTTATTGTACATTGGAGTAGCAGAGAGAAGCAAAAAACGCATATTTTGGGCTGCCTTTACCAAAAATTCCAAATTAACAGCAACTTTTTTATTTTCATTATCTTCTGTTTTACGAATATTATGAACCTCATCAATAACAACAAACCTATTGTTAAATTCATTTCGTAATCGTCGTATAATTCTACTGTTTAGTTCAATTTTAACATCTTTTAAGGTTTGGATTTTTGACTTGCCTTTTTTTTCACCAGGTTTATTTTTTTTTTCTTCCTTTTGATGTTTAATTTCTTCTTCATAATTCATAGTTTTTATGATGTAGTTGGCAAATTGAACATAACCTAAAAATATGTAATAAGTATTTATTAAATTTTTAATTTGACTTATAATTTTTTCTTTTGGCATTGGCATATTCATAGGGTTAATTTCTTTTAATAATTTATTTCCTATACAGCCAACCATAGTCCAAACACCATTTACTTCTTTTAGTTTTCTTTCATCAAATAATTGAAGTTTAAAGTTATCCTGGACATTTTCTGACGCAACAATAATAATTCTTTTTGTTATACCCATTTGTTTCATATATGTTCTCATTTCCTCAGTAACTCCAATTGCGCTACATGTTTTACCTGAACCTAAACCATGATATAATAATAAACTACTGTAAGGTGTTTGGAAAGACATAAAATTTTTAACAAATGCCTGATGTGGTTGTAATTCATAAGGTGCATTTGCTAAGGCATCTGCTTGTTCCTTAATGCTTTTTGAAAAATCTGGGCCTTCATATTTTGTATCATTAAATTCTTTTTTATTTGCTATTTTAATGTTAAATTGTTTGTCGTTTAAATTTGGATATAAATATTCGTTACTTTCTTCGTTCTCAGATAAATTATTTCTCTCTAATAATTCTTTTTTCAATAGAAATTTATTACAATCATTCTTATAAAAATTTTCATCATTACAATTTAAATCCTTAAATTCTTCTTCAAGTTCTTTTTCATTTATTAGTGTATTATGTGCAATCTCTAAATCAGATTCACTTGTCCTTACACTAGAATTTGGTGTAGATGATTTTGGAATAGATGAAGATGAAGATGAAGATGATGAAGATGATGAAGATGATGAAGATGATGAAGATGATGAAGATGATGATGATGAAGATGATGGTATTTTAACAGATGATAGTTGTATTACGTCTAATTGTTCTTCATTTTCTGTAGGAACACTAGACTCTTCATCTGAATCCTCTATAATTAATTTTGTTTTTTTAGGATTGTCTGTCATAATACTATATATTATGAATATAATCTATATTCTTGTAATACTTTATTAATATTTAAAATTAATTCCTTTTTTTCTAAATTATAGGGTCTAATTGATTCTAAACATTTATCTACAGTTTTCCACTCTAACTTACTTACCTCTGTAGCTTGAAAATTATGTAAATGAGGATCATTTGGGTCAGTTGTGTTTAATAGTGCCAAAAAATATTTATGCTTATAAGATTTATGGTTAGAACCTATAAATATTTCTTCAAATGGTAATATATTTTCAACAATCGAAATTTTATTTTTTTGTATACCAGTTTCTTCTTCAAATTCTCTTAAGGCACAGCTTAAGTCCTTTTCCTTTTGATTTCTTCTGCCTTTTGGAAACTCCCATTCAGTTTCAGTCCATCTAGTTTTACTCATATTTACGATATCTTCTAATTTGACAAATGAATCAGATACCAATATACCGTCTTTTAATAATTCATATTTTTTTCTTGATAATATTTCTTCATTTTTATATTGATTATTTCCGTTATTAACTTCACCCCACATCTCAGCCCATAAAACTTCAAAAGGTAATGTTAATATTCTATGTTTTTCTTGAAAAGACATTTCGTCTATTATTGTTATCAATTGATTAATATTATGTGGTGAATATTTACCTCTTATGAAATCTATATAACCGAAACTATCTTTTCTTCTTATCATAAGATATTCTATTTCATTTATATTTTGCCTAAACAATATTATTCCATAGCTTGTAATAGGCAATTTACATTGGTGAAACATATGACCTTGTTTCCCACAATTATTACAAATATTTGTATTTTTACTCATTAATGAATTGTATTATATCACATATAATATTTAAATTGTATTTTTATTAATTTAAATTTATGTATTAAAAGTTAAAATAAAATATATATTTTAGATAACTTTAATATGTCTGCGACAGTTTATCTTGATCCAAAAATTTGGGGTCCACACTATTGGTTTTTCCTACATACTTTAGCGATGACTTACCCACACCACCCCAATTCAGTTACTAAGAAAAAATATTATGAATTTGTTCAAAACTTACCACTGTTTATTCCGGTTGATGAAATTTCTAAAGAATTTGAAAAATTAATAGATGTTTATCCTATAACACCTTATTTAGATAATAGGGATTCATTTGTTAGATGGATGCATTTTATACATAATAAAATTAATGAAAAAATAGAGAAACCACAAATATCATTAAACGATTTCTTTGTTAACTATTATAATGAATATAAATCTCAAAATGAAAAACTCACAGAATTTTATAGGTTGAGAGAAAAATTAATATATGGCGGAATTTTAGTTACAATTTTAGGTTCAATTTATTACTTATATGATAAATAATAATGTATATTATATATATATACATTATAATGGGTAAAACAAAAAAAATAAATAGAAATAATAGAGGTGGTAAAGTAATAGCTTCTGGAGGATATGGTTGCGTATTTAATCCAGCATTAAAATGCCAAGGAACAGCAAAGAGAGAAGCAAAAAAAATATCTAAATTAATGACTGAAAAACACGCAACTCAAGAATATGAAGAAATAAATAAAATAAAGGAACAGTTGGATTCTATTCCAAATTATATGGATTATTTTTTAGTTTATGATGCGACTTTATGTCAGCCAGCTAAATTAACAGCATCTGATTTGACTGCTTTTAAGGACAAATGCACTGCTTTACCAAAAAATGACATTACAAAAGAAAATATAAATACAAAACTTGGTGAAATTATGTCATTAAATATACCTAATGGAGGACTACCTGTTGACGACTATATTTATTCTGACGGTTCATTTCAAAAAATATATGATGTTCATAATAAATTAATTGATTTATTAAAGAATGGAATAATTCCAATGAATGAAAAACATATTTATCATAGTGATATTAAAGATTCAAATGTATTAATAGATGATTCTGGTTCTGAACTAAAAGCAAGATTAATTGACTGGGGATTAACTGTCGATTATGATCCATCTAAAACGGACGCTTCATTTCCAAGAAACTGGAGAAATAGACCACTACAATTTAATGTCCCGTTTTCAGTGATAATTTTTACGGATACTTTCTACGAAAAATATTCAAAGTATTTAAAAGATGGAGGAAAAATAAATGAAATGAGTTTAAAACCTTTTGTAGTTGATTATTTAAGTTTTTGGATGAAAGAACGAGGAGCAGGTCACTATAAATTTATTAATGAAATTATGTTCACCTTATACAGTCCAATGTTTACTAGTATTTCAGAAAAAAGTAGACCAACTGTAATCGAAACAGAAATAACAATACCAATAATTACTAATTATATTGTAGATGTTTTGTTACATTATACAAAATTTAAAGAAGATGGTTCGCTTAATTTAAGGGAATATTTAAAGGATGTTTATATTAAAATTGTTGATATATGGGGATTTATCAATATTTATTATCCTCTTTTAGAGCTGTTATTCAATAATTATTTTTCATTAAAAGAAAATGAAATGAAAGTTTTTAACCATTTAGTAACAATGTATAATGATTATTTATATAGCCCAAGACATGAAGCAATTAATGTCAACCACTTATTGAAAGATTTAAAGAAGTTAAGTAATTTAATTTATACCGTTATACATAAAAGAAAAAAATCCAGTTCGTCGGAATCTTTAGCAAGAGGAATAAAGAGTTCCAAAACGCAAAAAATAAATGTAAAATCAACATTATTTAAAAGAAAACATTTAGTTAAACGATTTAAAAACCCTATTTTCTTAACATTTAAATAATTGTGGTTGATAAAATAAAAATCTATACTATCTTTATAATGAAGGATTTTAGAGAGCTTTGTACTCCAGCAAAATTATACTTCGCAATTGCCGTAATTGCTACTGTATTCGCGTTATTTAATGGCGCAACAATTATGATGGCATTTTGGAAATTATTGTTTGCGTTCATTTGGACATATGTTTTAGGATGGCTATGTAAGAAGGGATTTAGAAGTCTTTCTTGGTTCTTGGTCGCATTACCATATATTATGATTGCTTTAGCGTGGTTTGGTCTTCACCAATTTGCTCAAGCTCCAAGACAATTAATGAGAACTGTTCAACTCCAAGGTGCTTATGGCCAAGAAGCTATGACTGCTATGCCTCTTCATCACCCTGTTCACGATCGTAAGAAAGTTCACCAACAATAAATTTTAGGTATAATCAATTTATAAAAAACATTATTTTATTATAAACTGATAATATAATATGAGATTAGAAATATTTATATTGGGATTAACAGCATTTTTTGTTTACAATACATATTCAGATGGAAAATATACAAAAATGTTAATGTCATTTAAAAAATACTATAAAATGATTTTTTATTCTTTGTTAGGCATTGGTATTTATTATATGTTAAAAAGAAACCCTACTAAGGGAAGAGATATGTTATTATACGCAAATAATTATGTTAAATATTTACCGATTGATAGAAATTCTATGGATATGTTAAGTCCTATAATAGATTTTACTGGAACACCACAATCCAGTTTTATGGAGTCGTTTAACGATATTGTTCCGCAAACACCTGGGTTTTTTAATTCAGGAGAACAGAGAATGTTAAATTCCGGAAGAGGTGGAACAAAACGTTCAGTTTCAGAAACAAAGAAAAAATATGTTGCTGCTAGTCAGAGCTGGAAATGTGGACACTGTGACAACCAATTAGATCATACGTTTGAAATTGATCATAAAGTGCGTTTAGAATATGGTGGAGGTAATGATGTCCAAAACTTGATAGCACTATGTAGAAATTGTCACGGTAGAAAGACTGCCAGTGAAAATATGTAGTAAAAATATGTAGTAAAAATATGTAGTAAAAATATGTAGTAAAAATATGTAGTAATATAATAAAGCAAAATAAATTAATAAAAATATAAAAAAATTGAGATTGTTTAATGTAATAATTATTCTACAATAAGTATTACATTAAATATAAAGCTATCTTAAAATGAATATTTTATTAATTCTCCTTGGTTGTCATATTACCAATTTATTGAACAACCGAATTGATACAGCAATCAATTTTGTCAGTAAATTTAATGAAACAAATGTAAATTGGTTTTTAAGTGGTGGAATTAAAAACCCAGGTGAAGATATTTTAACTGAAGCAGAAAAAATGGCAAAACAAATTTCAAATTATGAAAAGAAATACATAACTGAATTAAGCGGTAATAAGTGGAATTATGTTTTTGATAATGTAGCAACAAATACAGCAGAAAATTTTATAATGGCTCAAAATTTCTTAGATGATAATAATAATAATAATAATAACTATGATGAAGTATTTATAGTTACATCATCATTCCATTATGAAAGAGCTAATAAAATTGCAAAAAAAATATTAGATAAAGTGAAACCAAAATGGATATTAGGTAATGAAAAATTAGACAATTCTTACTATTGGGAACAAATACATATTAAGAATGTTGAAAATGATGTAAGTAAGGCATTGCTTAAATTTAAAAAATAAAAACAAATATTATTGTATAGTAATAATATATGAATAATCCAAATATAAATATTAGTAATGTTAATCTATTACCAAATTTAAAAACTCCAAAGGTTTTTTACGGAATATCAGTATTAATATTATTTCTGATAATAATGTTATTTCTGATTTTTTTCAACGTAGATTTAACACCAAACACGAGTAATAAAACATTTTCCAAATCGCAACAGGAAATAACAGCGAACGTTTTAATCATATTATTTTTCTCTCTACTTGTGTTTGGACTATCTGTAATATTTTTGCCAAATTTTTCTGAAGTTAAATCACTTTTTGAACAAATTAGTAACGTAACTTACGTAATAATATATACTATATTTGTTATTTTGTTTTATACGATGATGCCTAAAAATATTATTAGTGATTATTCAAGTATAATTAATCCAATAGTTATATGTTTAGGTATATTTGCTTTTTATAAAGGGATTTCACAAAATTATATTGAAAAATTTAATGTAAATTATGAGAGAATTAAAATGATACTTTTATTTTTCTGTTTAATAACATTAATTATTACATTTTATAATTTAAATCCAGGCGGAATTTCACAAAATTACTTTGGTTATTCTTTGCTAATTACTATAATAATATCAGTATTTGCCTTTTTATATATTTTAATTTTGATGACAATGCCAGGTGAAGAAGGTGGTGGTATACAAAAAAATTTGTTTTCTAATTTCTCATCATTTGGAGTGTATGGTTCAGCATTATTTTTGATTTTCCTAATAGTAATGACAGTGTTGATAAATGTTTATAAAGAAAGCATTTTTTCAGATCAGCAAAAAGCAGGTAGCATAATAGTATTAATGCTTATTATTTGTGTATCGTGGGTAGTTTTATTGGGCGCTAACTTTATAGGTGTGAATAACGCAACTAGCTCAAATAATATATACAAAAAAAGTTTACTTATTCTTTTTGGTCTAGTTATTTCTGGATTAATAATTTTTTGGCTAACATATAATATAGAGAACTTATCAGGTAAATCCAGCATAACAAGTTTTGTTTTAAATTTACTTTTAATTGTTATCATATTAGGGTTAATTTATAAAACTATATATGTTAATCTTCCTGTAGGAAATTCTAAGAAAAACTCATTTTTCGAAATAATACTTAATACAATGTTTTATATACCTTGTTTAGCTAACGGTATTTTTGACTGGTTCGCTAAAATTATAGCAGGGCCATACAACACAAATGAAATTGGTTCTTTAATTATGCTTGTTGTAGCCTCATTATTATTTGTAGCTTACTTTAAGATCCCATCATTATTTAACTATGTTAGCACTCAAGGTGGAAAGCAACTTGTAAATATGCCGGTATCAACAGATAGTCAATATAATTTAGGAAGTTACCAAGATTTAAATGGTAGCGATAATTTTAATTATCAGTATGCTATATCGTGTTGGGTTTTTATAGACGCAGCCCCACCCAACACCAATCCAAACTATAATAAGTATACATCATTGTTAAATTTTGGAAATAAACCGAATATTTTATACAATAGCAGTGAAAATACACTTATGATAACAATGAAGCAAAAAGATTTAAAAAATATATCTAAAAATAAATTAATAGATTTTGACGATGAAGGTAACAGAATATTGTGTAAGGATAAAAACTTTTTGCTTCAAAAATGGAACAATATTATAATTAATTATAATGGAGGCACAATGGATATATTTTTAAATAACCAACTTATTAAATCTTCAATTGAAGTTGTTCCTTATTATACATACGATAATTTAACGATTGGTGAAAATGGCGGAATTAAAGGTGGAATTTGTAACGTAGTTTACTTTAGAAATGTATTAAATTCTTCAAATATTTATTATTTATACAATACTGTCAAAGGTAGAACACCTCCAGTATTAAACGATTCAAACGAAACTATATTGATCAATGATGTAAGTCAAACAATAGATTCAACTAATAAAGTAATACAAAATAATAGTTAATATTATTAATAATGTTAATATAGGTTAAAATTTTACTCAAGAAAATTTCTAAATCTATATTATACGAATGAGTGCTTTAAGTGTAGTAATTACTATAGTTATAGTTGTTTTAATTTTAATGTTATTAAGGTATTTATTTACAGACCCTTATACATTACAAAGTGTTCAAAACGGAACAGTCTCATCTTCAATTGCGGCATCTTCTTTAGCAACAAACGGTTCAAATGTTCCTTCAAGTAATTTTGCTTACTCTGTTTGGTTTTACATTAATGACTGGAATTATCGTTATGGTGAGCCAAAAGTAATTTTTGGTAGAATGGGTGCACAATCTAACACTGGAACCGGTTCAATTGATGGTGTTAATGGTTTAGACCCTTGTCCTGCGGTTGTTTTAGGTGCTGTCGAAAATAATGTTTCTGTTTCTTTAGGTTGTTTTCCAGGTGTAGATCAAGAACCTACTACACCAGGTGGAAACACTGTTGTCCATACTTGTTCTGTAGCAAATATTCCTATACAAAAATGGGTTAATTTAGTTTTGAGCGTTTATGGCAGAACTATGGATTTATATATAGACGGTAAATTGGTCAGAACTTGTTTATTACCTGGTGTAGCT
>Ga0194133_10003436_pt1 | contig 22448 bp, 20 predicted proteins | sample TA2KigOf40mmetaG_FD_155448 | JGI IMG/M metagenome (GOLD analysis project Ga0194133, IMG submission 155448) | Freshwater microbial communities from Lake Tanganyika, Tanzania - TA2015055 Kigoma Offshore 40m | ecosystem: Environmental > Aquatic > Freshwater > Lake | place: Tanzania: Lake...
ATTGAAGAATTAACAAAAGATATAGTATCAATAATGAATGTGTACGTAGCAAAAGTAAATGGATTAAGAAAATATAAAACACATATAAAAGAAGAAATTGATAAACATGTATATAAAAAATAGGTATTAAGTATATAATACAATTTTATATAAAAGTATATAAAATTATACATTTTATGTTTTCCTATCCTACACATTATTTATATTCAGTTGATTATGATGATGGTACATTTCAATCATATGAAGTAAAATGAAGGAACCTTGATATCAAAAAAATATCAAAAAAATACCAAAAAAATACCAAAAAAATACCAAAAACTTCTAGCTTTTCTGGAAATCAGTTTACGAAAGATCTCCAAGATAATAAACTGTAACTAACTAAAAAACTTCTAATTATAGTTTATACTAAATAGTTGTATTGAATAAAATATAAATATTACTATAAATTATTTTTTTAAACTAGAATTACTTAAATATTTATGTAAAAAAAATATTTATTAATTATATATATAATATGAATTATCAACAAAAGTATTTAAAATACAAAAAAAAATATAAAAATTTAACAAAAAACCAAATAGGAGGTGCTCCAGACATAAGGGTTAGATTAGAAAATGGAACGTGGGTGAAAGCATTTGATTTTCAAGCATCGGCTTTTAATGAATTTGTAAGGGGGTTGAATGCTAATCCTGTTTATATCCATCGGGTTAATAATGGTTTATCTGGTGAGGCTAGAATTGAATTTAATATTCAACGTGATGGAGCTTTCGGAGAAATATACATTTATAGACCTAATGGTACAAGAATGCCTATTGCCGATTTTAATGCAGTGCCTGTTAATCCTAAAGTATGGTTTGATAAAGTATTTGGATTTCAAGAAATGGGGCCAGGCGATATGCCTGTGGTTAGAAGGTTTCTTCGTGTGGAAGATGTGGAAGGAAGAAAAATTTTAGTTAACGATATTGGTGGTAGTCCAAAAAGACTTAATGCTGGGATACCTTTATGTTTAAGTGTAGGAAAATTATTAGAGTCTGTTAGCCCATTAACACATGCTGCTGTAGTAGGATTAAGCTATTATAGTATGCCAGGAGATATTAAAAATTTTCATATGGATGGTCGTTTAGCTAACAGTTTATTTCAAGTTGCTTCACAATTTAATGCTTTAGAAATGGTAAGTCCTGAGGTTACACCTGAAGAAGGAATAACTAAGTATCAGAATGATAGAACTCAGGGACCTGTTTGTGCTATGGCATGTCCTTATGGAACAGTATATCGTAATTATTTTAGTATGCCTGGAAGCCAACCTCAAACAAGAGAAAATCAACTAAATACGTTAAGACCACTAACTATGCCACCATTTAGTTTTAACTTAAGAGAAGAAAATGGATACGTTTTCCCTGAATCTAAAAAGGAAGCACAACGAATAGAACGAATATTACAAAATAGAGATAATTTCTTTAGTGCTATGAATTTAGTTGAATATTTTATTCAAGGTGATACAACTGTAGTAAATAGCGACGATAGTTCTGCCAAAGAATTACATAGAGTATCACAAATTTATTGTAGCGCACTGCCTTTAGCTTATTTTCCTGAACAATTAGGTGATTGTCCGATGTTTTTGAATATGATATTACATTCTGTATATTACTCTACTTTAGCACATGCTTCACATATGGCACGTATTAGAGGAGACAGAGTAAAAGTATTTTTAACACGTGTTGGAGGAGGAGTATTTGGTAATAAAGATGAAATGATAAATGCTGCTATAAAAAGTGCTACTAATTTTTTTTCTTCTGAACCTATTGATGTTATTATGGTTAATTTTAAAGCAAATCAATCTTTTACAAAACTTGATCCATCACTATCTATTAATCCACAAAAAGAACTTGATACAGGTAACGAATTTGTTTTTATGCCATCTCCACAACAACATTCCATGTCACCAGGTAGTTCTGCGACACAATATCCACCACCTCCATCTCAGTCACAATATCCACCACCTCCATCTCAGTCTCAATATCCACCACCTCCATCTCAGTCTCAATATCCACCACCTCATCAATCATATTACTCTCCATCTCAGTCTCAATATCTACCACCTCCATCTCAGTCTCAATATCCACCACCTCCATCTCAGTCTCAATATCCACCACCTCATCAATCATATTACTCTCCATCTCAGTCTCAATATCCACCACCTTCCTATGCACCACCACCATCAATGTCACAAGGAGCTGCTGCTGTTCAATATCCACCTCCTCATCAATCATATTACTCTCAACCTCAGTCTCAATCATCTTCCTATGCACCACCACCAAGTTTAGTTAAATATCGTCATGACAGACAAAATTATGGTAATGAAGAAAAAACCGCCTTAAGAGTTAATGCTAAAAATCAAATAACACGAGATTATATAGACCTTGTAATTAAAGATCAACAATATGTAGAATTAGATAAGGGTGAAGTAGTAGACGTTATTAAGGGATCTGCTATTACTGATGAAGGGCAAACATTTGTAAAAGTTATTAAAAACGGTACAGCTGGTTGGATTAATATTAGATATCTTACAAAAATATAATCTTTAGATCAATAATAGTAAGAATATTTAATGAAGATATATTATCAAAAGAAAAATCTTATGATATGAAAGTTATTATAGCGAGATTATTCTAAAAATTCATACATATAAACATATAATAATTTTATATTTATTATATATATAATAAATATATTCACAAAAAATATGACTACTTTTATATCAAATAATCTAAATATACTTTACAATAAAATTACAAATCTATTTACAACAGAAGAAGATACACTAAAAACTCTTTTAACTAATTTCTTTATTGATTATGAAGATATAATAGAAGAAAATAAAATATTTTTTACAATACATATTCAAAAAACTACTCCTATACAAACTGAAGAACCAAGTTATTATCATAGTAAATTTTTGATACCTAATAGAAATAATACTAAAAATAAAAAAAATTATAATTACAAATATAAATATACTTTTAATCCAGAAAATTACAAACAAGAAAAAAAACTATACTATGTAAATCTTTATATTCCTTATGATCTTAATTATGATTGTATGATACAAAAAAAATATTATTATTATATTGATTTAGTAGATAATAATAAACAATCACTTATAAAAGAAGATAAAGTTAAAATAAGAGATTTTACTGAAATTACTCTAAAATCAGTTATTACAGAAATAGTTGATACAATTATTTTTTCTAATAACTAGGAAATAAATATCTATCTACAGATGTTCGAACACCTTTCAATCTATGCACTACAATAGATAGCTTTAACAGACATAATAATATAAAAATAAAATATTTTTTAAATAATACAGCTATCAATTTAGCACTTATAATTGTAACTATAACATCAAAAACAGCTATATTAAATATTTTATATTTATGAACTCCTTTATTCACTGTTCCAATTAAATTTTTCATTATATAATTGGAAAATATAAAAAAACTTGTGGTTTATTACACATTATTAAATCATACCAATTTTTGAAGTTCGGTAATATGGTCGTTGGTGTATCCACCCATGCTCTCTTGTTCTTCTTCTTCCCTTTCGTAAGGTATTTCAACTTGCTGGTAATTACTTACCAACAGAAGTGTGATGCTGTATATATCACCGTATTCATTACGATTTAGTGATAGAACAACTCCACACTGATCCTCCCAGTCGTACATGTATTTTTGTGAATGTGTCATATATAACACGAACAAAATATCCAACGGATTTACATTTGAAAAAGTTGTCTTGACCCATTTTTTTCTTGTGACTTTCACTAAAAGTTCAGCATTATTATGAGTAAGCTCTTGACGTTCCCAAAAAGTAGTCATTATATTGGTTATATCCTTAAATAATTTAAATAATCAATTTTTTTATAATATTTTAACTTTATTTGGAAAATTTATAAGCGGTGAATTTGGTGGTAATTCTTCATCATCATTATCATTAGGAATAATACGTAGATGTTGTAGTGCTTGTTTTGCAGCTAACTTTTCACCCTTTTGTTTAGAAGAACCAGTGCCATAACCAATAATATTTTTATCCTTATCTCTAACATACATTTTAAAATATTTTTTACCCATTTTATTATTATCAATAATAGTTTCAACAATACCATAAGTTGGATCACCCCAATTCATTTCATGATAATATTGTAATAATCTATCTTTATAATTAGAATCACTTTCTAACAGATGAGCTAAATCAACAACATTTTCAATAAGATAAACAATAAAATTATAACATCTTTGATAACTAATACTTCTATCTCTACAAATAAGATCAGGAAGATTTCCAATTTGATCATATGAAATTCTACAAGAATCTAAATATAATGCTGCAATAAATGCTTCAAAAATATCACATTGAATCTTTTCATTTTTTTCTCTAGCTTTAACAACCTCATAGTTTCTACTAATCAATACATATTTATTTAAACCTATTTTTCTAGTCATATCTGCTAAAGAAGAACCATTTTCTATTTGAGAACGCAATTTGGTTAGAGAACCTTCCTGTAAATCAGGATATCTAATAAAAAGATAATCAGAAATAACTTGTCTAATAATCGAATCACCTAAAAATTCTAATCTTTCATAAGATATCTTTTTTAAAGGTATAGCAAATTGAATGTTTTCATTTGAAATAGGTAGTAAACGATCACCACCTAAAACATTAATACTCATAAATATCATCTTAAAAAATTTTAGTTCCCACCAATTCTTATAAATATAAGAAGGATGTGTTAAAGCTATTTCAAATAATTTTAAATCATTTGGTGTATAATCTATACCTGTCATGGCTAATGTATTTCTAATATAATCTTTAGTTATTTCTCTATTATTTTCATTAATAATAAATAAATATAAATCTTCCTTTGAATATTTACTCAAAATAAGCTTATGAAAATCAGTCCACTCCATTTTATTATTCATCTATTTATTAATAATATCTATATACATTTATATATTTATAATTATTATCAATTTTTTATTATAAATATATTTTATTCATCAGTTTCGACTAATAATTCATTCTTTTCTAATTCATCCAATATATTACTATTTCTATTTTCTTCAGTGAGTTTTAAATATTTTGGATTATTTATTTGATTACCCGAAGAATTATAAAATAGATATTTTCCAAGTGTTCTATTTAATTGTGGTTCATATTTAAATATAAATGGTTTTCCTAATTTTCTTCTAACTTCAATAAGTAATCTTCGTTGTCTTTCTGGTAAAATATATTCACCCATACATTCAATAACAAAACCTTGAAATAGTGAATCATCATAAATAGTTTTATTAAATTTTTCTAAATAATGATTTCTAAACAGTGTTATGTTTTGTATATATTTATAAATAATATTATTCCATTCATCTTCGTCATCTATTCTTACCTTAACTAATGTTATAAGTGAATGTAAAATATTAAAATCAAAACTACAAATATTTATTTCTTTATTAATAATTTCTATTTCATTATTATACTTAAATTTAATCAAATTAAACTTTTTAAACGGAATGGATCTTTTATTATTTTCATACAAATATAATATTGGTATATGTTCTCCATCACAATTGTAATAAAATATAGTGCTATTACCATAAAATTGAAAGAAAGGATGATATTCAACATAAGATATTTTATTAATAAAAATATTTGGATTTAATTTTATATAATTTAAGATTCTTAAACCATCTTCTACATAATTAGTTGAATATACTTCTTGATAAGGTAATTTTAAATAATTATAGGAAGAATCAAACTCTCTATATTCTGATAAATACAAATAATAATTATATGTATATAATCCTGTAAATACTATCGATTCATAATTAATAATTTCATTAAATAACAAATAAATTATTTTATAAATATTTTTTTCTCTATATGGCTCTAACTTTATTTCATCTTTTGTGTTTGGTAATGGATAATATTTCTGCAATAACATATATCTTTCAAAATGTTTTTCCAATCTCCAAAAACTACCTAAAGGATCAGTAAACATTCTGTAATAATCAATCATTAAGAAATATGGATGAACTAGTAAAAAATTATTAATAAACATGAATCTTAGTTTTTTATAAATATTATTTGGCATATAAGTTATATCACAATATAATTGATAATTAACGTAAACTGAATAAGTTTCCTTATGTTGTGCTTCTTGACCTAATACTGGTTTAAATCCAGCTAAATAAATTTTATCACAAAGTTCTTTTAGATCGACAATTGGTTCTGGTGAATAAAAATCTATATCATAAATATCATTTTCTTCATAAATTAATTCTGATTTATTTCTATCTTGTAATAATAAATGTAGAGCATAACCACCATAAATTTTCCTTTTTTTCTCAATAATAAAGTTTTTAATAATTTCAGAAACTGTTTTTATTTCATCAATTTTGGGTTCAAGTTCTAATAGTTTTTTGGATTTAATTTTTCTTATTAAAGCTGGATAATTTTGATAAAAATTAGTATTTATTGATGATATAAGTTCTAAAGACATTTATTATATATATATTCTTATTTTTAAATTATCAATTTTATTTATAAATTTATTTAATAAAATTGAAAAAAAAAGATTAAGATTATAATAATATATATAATATATAATGTTAAAGATAAATACAATATCACCTTTTCATCATTCAAAATATGAATTTATAACAGAGAATAGTGTAGATATTAAAGATGAATATATACAAAATGCTGAAAAAGTTATAAATAGAGCTGAAAATCAAATAAAAATAAATGAAATTTTGTTAGATATAGATAAATCACTTAAAATTGAATTAAGTATATTTGAATTTTCATTAATTTATTGTCTAAATAATAATTTAAATAATAATTTTATTAAAGCAGTTTATGAAGATAAATTAAATAGTATAATTGCAAATTTAACTGATACAAAAAATATAAATAATAAAACTCTAAAAAAAGATCTATTATCTGATAAAATAAATCCTGCTTATGTTGCATTTATGTCTCCAGCTCAATTACATCCACAAAAATGGTTATATTGGGTTAAGAAAAAAGAATATAAGGAAATTAGAGAAAATAGTATTGTTTACTCTGATGCTTACAAATGTTTTAAGTGTGGTGAAAGTAAAACCAAAGTTACACAAGCACAAACAAGAAGTGCGGATGAACCTATGACAACATTTGTAACATGTTTAGTATGTTATAATACATTTAAATTTGGATAATCTACCAATAAAAAATTTTAGTATTTTTATATATTATATACATTATGCATCAATATAAAATGGGTTGGAAATTTAATAATATAGAAAATATAGATGATAATGAAAATTTAGGAATATCAAATGAAGAAGATTCAAATGATGAATTAAAATATGATATTTATGATAAAAATAAAGATTTTTTTCCAGAAATTATAGATCAAGGAAATATTGAATCATGTGTTCCAACGTGTATATCAACAGTATATTATTATTTAACAATGAAACAATCAAATTATTTAAATTTTAGAATATCAAGATTATATTTATATTATCAATTTAGGAGATTATATGACGATGTAAAATTAGATGAAGGTTCAACAATTAGAGATTGTATAAATATATTACATAAAGATGGTATTGTTCCTGAATTTTTATATCCATATGTTGAAAGTAAAGTATTTAATAATCCCTCAGAATTTTTAGAAAAATATTCAAGATTTTGTAAATGTTTAGGTTTTGAGAATATAAGTAGAAAAGTTATAAAGCAAAAATTATTATTAGATTATCCTGTATTATGTGGTATTAAATTATTTGATAGTGTGTATACAGATGAAGTTAAAAATACAGGAATAATTAAATATAGTGAAGAATATGATAAAATACTTGGTGGTCATTGTATAATTCTAGTTGGTTTTGATGATAGCAAGAAATATTATAGGTTTATAAATTCTTGGGGTTCTACTTGGGGTGATAAGGGTTTTGGATATTTACCTTATGAATATATAAAAAATATTAGATTATCTAATGAATTTTATATTATAAAAAATATATCAAATCCTTCTATAATCTTAGAAGAAACAAATAGTTTACTAGATAAATTAAAAAATAAATTTAAAAATATATTTAACTAATCAACTTCTAGAATATAATTTATTTTTGGCTTTATATCTGTAATTTTCTTTTCTTTTAATTCATTTAGATGAATTAATTCTTGTTTTTTCTTCCAAAAGATTTTAATATATTCTTTTTGTAATGGATTAATATATCCTTTGTGATTAATACTTTTAAGTCTTGCCATAAAATCAAATGTTCTTGATGAAAAATTTGGATAGATTGTTCTAAAAGCATCATCAAATGTAAAGGCATAAGTATGTGGAACATTAATAAAGCAATCATTATCAGCACCATTAAAGAATTTAGATGGTTTGAAAATATCACTACCTAATAATTTATAACCAAAAACATTTGTTATGCTTTGTTTATTTTTAATATTAATATTATACATTTTATTCCAAACATTTTCTTCTTTATCCATTTTTAAACTATTGTAATAAATCATATGAATTTTTTCATTATCATTTAGAATTATTCCAAATCCTCTAGATCTATATTTATTAATAATTTCAATAGGATCTCTAATAGAAGCAAAATAATTATAGTCAGTAGATAATTGAAGCATCATTGAACTAACATAACTAGGTAAGCATTTAACAGTTGAACCATTCCAATATGCTCTGACAAAACCCATATGAAATTTTGATACTACTGAAAAGAAGTTATCTTTTTTGATTTTAAAAACCTCAAATTGTCTGTTAATCTTTGGTGAATAGATTTTAAATCTAATACTTTCTGCTAATTTACAAACAAGTGTATTATTTTCTAATCCAATATCTTTACTATAAAAATACTTTTCATAGTCTTGTTTTTCAAAATCATCATCTTCTGTTTCATAATCTAGTGTATATAATCTAAATTCTTCTAGTTTAATATTGGCAAGATAACTATCATAAATTATATTACCCTTTTTATCAGCATTATCAATATTTTGTTGCTGTTTCCATGGAACATAATATTTAGTGTAAAAATATTCTTTTAGTCTATCTTCACTAAATAGTTTTTTAACATCTTCTATAGTTTCAATAGGAATTAATTTATCCTTTTTCTTATTAAGAAATTCTTTAATATTATCAAGTTCATATGTTAAAAATTCATCACTCATAATAATACTTGCTGTATGAACGTTATCACAATTAACTTTGATTTTATGTTCTTCATTTAAATCAGCAATTAACTTGTTAACACTATCAAAGAATTTGTAAATTGATTTTTCATTGGATATTAAATCTATATCTGAATTATTATAATAATGATAAAAGTAATTTGAAATATCCATATCAGTTTGTTCTTTATCTTTTTGTTTAAACATATCCATGAGAGGATTATATTTCATACCACAAGCAGTCATAGCACTACCTGAAATAACGTAATGATTCCAATCAATCTTATCAAGTATACCATTACTATTCACACCGTTAACAAAAATATTTAATCTTCGTCTAAATGTTGCCGAATCACATACTCCATAATACTTTTTAAATTCATTTACCCCTTTATCTTCATCTTTAATCATTGGCATTGATAAACAATTATTTGTCATATTTAAACATTTTTCATTGATTAATATACAAGCATATGGATTCTGATTAATATCATCAAATGAAAAAGGAAATACTGGTAATAGATTAGCTGTATCTATATCAAATACAATTGAATCATTATCTTTAATATTAGTCTTTTTTAACCCTTCTTCAATTCTAAATGTAATCCAAGCGTAACCAATAATATATTTAAAAATACCACTATATTCATCAAAAATATTTTTAGATAGTGTAAGTAGTTCTCTATTATTAAGAATTAAATGACAGTGCATTCTAGAACAAATCATATTACAAAGAAAAGTATATTTTAAATAGTCAGTAGGAATTTTTTTATATAATTCTACAATTTCTTCGTTTGAATGTTTTGAAATATTACCAAAATAATAGTTATTACTAACTGCTTTTGATAAATCTACATATTCATTTTTACTTCCATAAATTTCCCGAATATAATCTAAATCTTCATTTCTAACATTCTTTAATTTTTCTACAATTTCACTACCACCTGATTCAGTATCTACCAAATCAATTTTTCTTTGTATAAGATTAAAATTAAATTTTCTTTCTAAAAATTTATTTGTTAAATTAATTTTACAATTATAAATATCTTCCCAATAAATGTTTTGATTTTCAAGTAATTCATTTAATTTATGAGATAATTTATGATATTTAGTATTTACTAAATTATATCTAATAATAGATAAATATTCAGCATACTGTTCTATGTTGTCTACCTCATTCTCAAATGTGCTTAAATATAGTTCAAGTTGTCTGATTGTTAATTCAGGCATAGCTATAAATTCTATTATTTCATCATCAGTATCTAGAGTTGTATTTAATAACTCTTCTATCTTTCTTTTATTCGTTTCATATCTAAATTGTTTATGTATATCATTAAATAATAAACGACGAAATAAATTAGCTTCTACTTTTTTAAGGTTAAAACCTCTTTCATTTTCACTACAAAAATAAAGTATGAAAGCCATTATATATATATTATAGGTATATACTAATATAATCAATTTTTTATAATATAAAAACATAATTATTCCAATTCTTCATACCTATATAAAGCTAGTTCATCTGCTGAACCCTCTTTCAATTCAGAAATATAATTATCTTTAATAGCATCTTTTAGAGCAATTTCAAGATTTTCCTTTGTAAATTTAAAAGGGACTATTGACGATAATTTTTCATTTACTAAATCTATTGTGAATGGTTCATTTCGTTTTGCATAATTAACTAAATTACATAACAGAATAACAGATCTGTCGTGCATAAATTCTCTTTCAGCTGATTTTGATGATTCTTCATCATCATATTTTTTAATCAGTCCAAAAATAGAAATTTTACTTTTATCATAAGTAAATTCGTTATTAAAAACAAATTTAGATTCAGAATTTCTCATAATAATTTTAATTTTTAGTAAACTATTAAAAGCTTCATTCAATAATGAAAGTTTGATATTTAGAGTAGATGAAATTTCTTTAGCAATAACTCCTTCAGCACTATTTAAAATAATGTCTAAAATTATATATTGAATAAGAGCTAAATGAATGTAATAATCTTTTGATAAGCAAGTAATTTTTGTAATTAAATTAGATTTAATAAAATCTATTTCAAAATTTCTATCAGGATATCTTGCTAAATAGAATGATTTATACATATCAATATATGGTTTAAGAGTATCAGATATATAAGATGACGTTAAAAAATTATCTGGAGCAAAATTATATTTAATAATTTGAAAAGTAGAAATATCTCTTTTGTAGAGTGCTAAATTTTCATTCTTATATTTTTCAGAACTTCCAATAATTTTAATTTTATAGTAAGAATAATTATTATTATAGCTATCTTCAATATCATAAAGATAAGATTTAATTCTTAGAAGAATTTCATTAACATATCTATTAATATTTGTTTTATCTTTTACTGAAATTAAGAACATAAAATATTTAACTAATTTAATATCATTTTTAAGTTCTTTAATTGGAAAAGTTGTTATTGGACCTTTATAATTAATATATCTTGTTTTTACATATTTATAATACTCTTCAAATAATAAATAAGCATTTGATTTCATATTATCAATTATAAAGCGAATATCATATTTATGTATTAATTCAGTAAAATTTTGATATTTATTATCTTCCATATCTGTATCTTTTATATCAATAATATTTTCTTTAATAAAATTAATTAACTTTTTAACTAATTCAATATCATCAAATTTATCATTAATAAAATTTTTATAAGAATCAATATTGATATCGTTATATGAGATTTTTGTAATAATTTTTGTTAATTTTACAAAATTATCAATTGTTATTTTATCTAGTTGGTTTACTAAATATTCATAAATATTACAATTAATAATACCAGAAAGTAATGAATAATAATATTTTTTTACATAATTATAATTTTCTTTAATATCTAAATTATAATCCATCATAATAATTAAAGTATCTAGAGAAAGATTTTTAAGTTTATCACGAAATTTTATATCTTCATAAAAATAAAGTTTTCCTATAATATAATTTACATCTACTTTTTCAATAAATATTTTTTTACACATTTCAATAAAATTTTCATCTATTCTTTTTTTAACAAAAGTTTTTACGATTTCAGGATCTGTCTCATATTGTTTATATAGTGCTTGATATTCTATTAATGGTTCTAATTTTATACTTTCATCCATATCTTTAAATAATCTTACTAATAAATCAGTTTTTAAATTAAGATAACGAGCAACTAAATTATTATTAAGATTATTTGATATACTCATATTATATATATATAATATTTAATATTCAATATCATAATCAATTTTTTATATAAAAAGTTGATTATATAATATTAATAATAATAATATATAATGTTTTGGTTTATTGATAATAATATTAATGACATTGAATTCTATCAAATTTTTACTAATTATAATAAATATAATCTTAATTCAACTTGTTACGATCTAGATATAGATATTAAAAAAAATTTTGATTTATCAAAATATGATAGGAAAACAATTATTTGTGATATATTTTTAAAAGGTTCAATAATTCAATATATTAATAATGATAATCAAAATAATTTTACTTTTTTATTTCAAGAAGAATTTATAAAACAAAATGATAATGAAATTAATCTACCTATGTTATATTATAAATATAAACTTACTGATAATTATAAATTACCACTTCTTTCTAAAAATAATTATGATTTTTATTATGAAAAAATACAATTTAATATTTATCAAGTATCTAAAGAAACACTTATTATAGAACAGATATTTAATAATAAAACGAAAATTATTTTCATAACAAAAAATATTTTAGAAGTAAAGAAGTTAATAAATTAGCTAAAAAATATTATAGTAAATACTTTTTAGATATCATAAATATAATTGTTAAAATTAGTCCATAAACAATTACACCTTTAACATTTACTTTGCCTTCATCATCAGGGTTTAAACAAGTAAAATAGCTAGCAAATAAATCCTTTATCATATCTTGAGATAATATAAAGTATATTGAAAATAATAAAATAAAATCTTTTATACCAAATTTATCATCAAATAAATATGATAGAATATTTTTATTATTTTTTTTTTTTGGCATTTCATCTTCTATATTCTGCATTTTTTTTTTTTTTTTTTTGTTTTTTTTTTTTTTATTTTCAGAAAGTTCTTCTTCATTTATAATATCATCTAAATTATCATCTATATTATTATCTACAAATTCCTTATTTGAATCATCATTAGATTCATCTTCTTGTGAAGAATCTTTTAAATTATTAATAATTTCATTTGTAATTGATTTTAAAATATTTTTATTAATAGGTTCTTGTTTTTTTGGTGATAAATTAATTTTAGGTAAATCATTAATATTAGTTCCATCTAAACTTATATTTTGAATTATATCGTTTAAATTAGTATTATAATTCATTATATTAATTATATATAAAATTTTTTTTATATATTAACTAAATATTTATTAATTATTAAATAAGTATTATCTAATTTATCATTTAATACTTCATCTTCTATTTTTTTTATTTTTTCTTTATTATCTAAAATTTTTAATATTACATCTAATAATTCATTAGTAAAATTACCAAATTTTTTATTATATGGAGGATTTAATAAAGTCATATAAACTCTTCCTTTTATTTCAGTTCCTCTAATTTTACTAGCATAATTATTAACTTTACTTCCTTCCTCAACAAATAGTGCTAAATGTAATCCTAATCTTTCAAAATTTTCTCCTAATTTAAAACTTGAACCAATAAAATTGTGTGGTAAATCTCCAGAAAAAATAATTTCTTTAGTATTATTATCACAATCAATTAATAATCCAATATGATAAAAATTATAATACAAAATTTTCTCAATATCTTTTAATGTTATCATCGTATTCTTAATATTATTATTTTTATAACTTGTTTTAAATAATGCGCAACTGTTATATATTGGTTGTAGATCATAATTTGATATAGAGGCAAATTCATTGATTTCGTTATCTTCAAAATTTTCATCTTTTTCTATAAAAATTATTTCTATCATCTCATTTATATCACTATAAACAATTAATGTGTTTCCTTGTGATTCTTGTTGTGTATTTTTTGAAATCAATATCTCAAAAACCTCACTAATAATATCATTAATATCATTTGTTTCTTTATCAGCAAATTCAATTTCCTTATTATTTTTAATTAATTCTCCTATTAAATATTTTATTTTATCTTCATGATTAGGATTTAACATAGTTAATTCTTCTTTTTCAATCAAATCATGAAGTTCACCATAAATTCCATTTTTATTAATAATACAGTAATTTAACATTATAATTATAAATATATATTATTCATTTATATTTATTTAAAATTATTTTATAACTTAATATTATCCATATAAATAATGAATTATGAAAGTGATTATTATTATAATAGTAATTCAATTACTATATCTCAAAATACTATAAATATTATAATTATTGTTGTAATATTAATTATTATTTGTTTTTTTTTATCTAATTCATCCAATTGCAGTAAAGATTATTTTGATAATCAAAATTTCAATGAAATAGTAGATAATCTACCCATTCAAACAGAAAAGCAGAATATAGATTATTTATTAGAGCATAATATTGATATTAATAATCCAAATATAAATAATCCATTTAATTTAAATTATTTTATAAGTTAATATTATTATAATAAATAATGAATTATGAAAGTGATTATTACCATAATAGTAATTCATTTACTATATCTCAAAATACTATAAATATTATTATCATAATTATATTAATTACTATTTTTTTCTTTTTATTTAATTTCTGTTCTAAAAATTATTTTACTAATTTAAATAGCTATTCTGATAATCAAATTGAAAATTTAAAAAATGAACTAACTTCATTTAAGGAAGAATTTTTAAACAAAAAAAGTGATGTAGAAACAGATATTAAACAAGATGAATCATCGCAAATATATAATACAGATTTTCAATTAAATAGTAATATTAACATTAATAATTTAAATCCAAATATTCCAAGTAATGATGTGATAATTCAACCTGTAGCACCACCTGTCATATATGATCCTATTGAAAATTATGATAGACTTAAATTATTAGATCCACTTGTTGATCCAAGAGGTAGAAGTTCCGCTGATCAAATTCCTACACCACAAGTAGCAGCTCAATTAAATTTCCCTACTCAAGGAATTCTTGATCGTTATCATCGCGTTGGTCTATTAACTGTTATTAATAATCACGATTGTAAAAATAATAGAAGAAGAAATAGTTATGAAGATTTTAGCAATATAGAAACAGATAGTCATGAAGATTTTGGAAACGTAGAAAAAGTTGTTAAGGGTAAAAAAGTTAATGTTGATTCTGATACAAATTCTAGTAATTATGATAATTCAAGTCGTTTATCTAGATACAGTGATAATTCTTCTGATTTACAAACAATATCTTCATCTTATAATACAAAATTTAAAGAAAAAATTATTCCAAATAATGTTATTTTAGATATAGGTGATAGAGATAACGATATTTTAGAACTTATTGGGAAAAAAATAGCTCATGATTGGTATAGATATTTTACATCAATCAGTAAAGGTAATAAAATAATTAAAATTAATGTTCATAATAGAAATAGAAAAGAATTGTATGATGGTGATGTCGTTTATATACCAATTCTTAAAAGACATTATAAAGTTAAATTAGATAAACTTGATATGATTGAATATAATCCTTATTTTTTCTAAATAAAATATTTTATTTTATTTAATATATTTATATATAAATGAATTATCAACAGAAGTATTTAAAATACAAACAAAAGTACATACAAGCACTAACTAAACAAACAGGTGGTGCTCCAGAACTAATAATAATTGATACTGATCCAGGTATTGATGATGCCCTCGCAATTTTACTTGCTCTAGGTAATCCTAAACTTAATGTGTTAGCTTTAACAACGGTTTTTGGTAATTTTCCAGATGTAAATATTTTAACTGAAAATGCACTAAAAATTTTAAATTTAGCAAACCGAAGAGATATTCCTGTTTTTCAAGGTGAAACTAAACCATTAGCTATGCCATCTGAAGCTGTACCTGATTATATAAAAACTCAAACGTTTGTAGCACAAAGTGTTGCGGTTCATGGAAAAGATGGATTAGCAAATTTATCAGCAGCATTAGATACAGGAGGATTAGCTAAACAACCTGAACATGCTGCAGATGCCATTATCCGTTTGGCAAGTGCTAATCCAGGTCAAATTACATTAATAACTCTAGGTCCACTTACTAATTTAGCAATAGCAATTCAGCGGGAACCAAATTTACCTAAATTATTAAAAAAAGTTATTATAATGGGGGGAGCATTATTTTCACCGAGAGGTAATCCAATTAATACTTCAGATGCTAATTTAGGTAATGCAAAACCTTGTGCCGAAGCTAATTTTGTTAAAGATCCAGATGCTGCTCAATTTGTATTAAGAGAGGCAGATGGAAAAAATGGAAGGTTTTCTCCAGAACAATTAATTTTAATTCCATTAGATTTAACTACACAAACTGATTATATTGAATTTGGATTGACTAAAGATCCAACAAGCCTACCAATTTTAGATCAGGGTGTTATTCGGAATTTTATTGCTGAAACACATGATTATTATCAAAATATTTATATAAGTAAATTTGAAAGAAAAAAAGTAGCTTTTCATGATAGTTGTGCTGTATTTTTTGCTATTTCACCAGAATCATTTTTAGAACCTGCTCAAATATCAATAAATGTTGAAACATCAGGTCAGCTAACTTCCGGAATGTCAATAATTGAAAATAGAATAAACGTTGATTCTTTTATAAAAAGTCCTTTTTATAAACCTCCTAATGTAACATTTTATCAAAAAATAAATGTTTTTTCATTATATAACAATATAATATTTTCTCTTAATAATTTACAAAGAGCATTACCTTCTAAATCTTAAAATATCTTATTTATTTCTCTTACTAGTTTTTTTTCTTGAAACTTTTTTTTTCTTTGATAAAGTTTTATTAGTTTTAGATTTAAGTTTTTTCACAGATTTTTTTTTTAAAGATAATCTTTTCATTCTTCCCTGTTGTCTAGATTCTGTAGCTGTTAAATATTTATTATAAATTTTCATATATTTTTGTAAATAATCATCAAAAGTATTTGTTTCACAACATTTATCAAGTTCTTTGTTTAATTTTGATAATTCAGCTAATAAATCTAAATTTTTTATAGGTTTTATTTCATTTTCTATATTCGCAAAACTTAATGATTCTGTTTTATCATTTATAACATCTGTTTCTATACCATAATATTCATTATAAGTTTTATCAAATGCTCCAAATCTCTTGTTTTTTTCATCCAATCCAAGTAATTTTATTATTTTATTTAGATTTTCTTCACTTGTACAATCTACTTCCATATATAGAGGTAAGCCTGGCAATATATCTATAGTTATTTCATGGGCCAACGGATGAGTCCATTTTTCTCTATAGGATTCTTGAAATGCTTTTTGATTTATTCCAATTGATTTCAAAAAATTAATTCCTGTATTAAAATCTTCATTTATACTTATTTCATATTCATCTGGAAATTTAGGATCTTTATATGTCTTAACTGTCATTGTTATTTTTTTTCCTTCATTTCTTATTCTAACAAATCCTTTGATTGGTGGATTTTCTTTATCAGAACATCTTGTAAATACTACTCTATAAAATTTAATTGCCTTATGCTCTAATTTTGCTCCACTACTTAATAATTTCTTTCTAATTTGTGCTACATTTATATTTAAGAACTTTGCTTCATATTCTTTACCCATATTTATAAATATATTTAATATAATTTTTTATATATAAAAAAAATCTAATTACTGTTTTTTATACATTCTATAATTATTTTATTCCATTCTGTATTGTTATTTATATAATTATCCATATTATTCTCTAAATATTTTCTACAACGAACTACTAACTCTATACGAGCTTTTGGTATTCTCTTATATATTTCAGCAACCATTTCGTCTTCGTATAGACTTTTTGTAATTTCTTTTTTTATAACCATTAATATTATTAATTATTATATATTTAATTTTTTTTATTTATAAAATAAAAATTTTACCGACTATATATAATGACTGATAAGAGCATTGGAATATATGATAAAAATGGTGTTAATTTAAATCCATTAAATAATGAACCATATAGTGATCAATATAAATTATTATCAAAATTCTGGTCTTCCCTTCCTGCCTATGATTTTATAGATAAATGTATAGAATCAATTAAAAATAATGATGTAGTATTAATAGATAGTGGAACAGGTTCAGGTAAAACAGTACTAGTTCCTAAATTTGCTCTACATGTTAATGATTACAAAGGTAAAATTATTATTACCCTACCCAAGAAATTAATTACAAAAGCTCAAGCAGAATTTTCAGCAAAAACACTTGATGTACCCTTAGGAGAATATGTAGGTTATCAATTTAGAGGTGAAAATAATAAATCAGCCAAAACTATTTTACTATATTCAACTGATGGAAGTATAGTATCAATGATTAAAAATGATCCTATGTTATTAGATATTGATATAGTAATCATTGATGAAGCACATGAAAGAAAAGTTCAAATTGATTTATTATTATATTTACTTAAAAATGCTATAAAGTTAAGAAAAGAAAAAAATCATAAACCACTAAAATTAATTATTATGAGTGCAACAATTAATGAAAAAATATTTGAAGCGTATTATAAAGATTTTAAATTTTATTACCTCTTTTTATCAGGTAAGCCAAACTTTCCAATTGAAAGTTTTTATCTTGATAACAGTATATTTAAAGAAAATTCTTATATTGAATATGGAACAAAAATTATTAAGGATATAGTTAATAATACTAATAAAAAAATAAAAGATAATAGTGGTGATATAATATTTTTTGTTACAACAATAAATGAATGTATAGAATTAGCAGAAAAATTAGAAGAAACTATAAGAACAGCTTTTATTATGCCACTATATAGTGGTTTTCCCTTAGCCTTAGAACCATATCTAAACGAACAAAATAAATACAAAGAAATTAATCCAAATTACAATAGAAGAATTTTTATAGCTACTAATGTTGCTGAATCTTCTCTAACAATAGATGGTATAGTATTTGTTATTGATAGTGGTATGGAAATTAGTGTTACTTATGATCCCAAAAATAAAATTAATGTTATGACAAGAAATATTATAACAAAAGCACAAATATCACAAAGAAAAGGTAGATCAGGAAGAACAAAAAAAGGTTATTGTTTTCATTTATATACTAAAGAAGAAGAAGATAAAGCTGTTCAATTTCCAGATCCAGAAATAAAAAAAATAGATATAAAAAATGTATGTTTATCAATGCTTAAATTAGGAGAAGAATTAAATAAAGATTTTACTACAGAAGAAACTATTAAAATGTTAACAGAATTTATAGAACCACCGCAACAAAATTTTATTGAAGATGGTTTTGGTTTTCTATTAGATAATGGTTGTATAGAAGATAATAAAATAAGTCATATTGGTAAATTAATTGCTGCATCGCGGTTAGATATAACTGATGCTCTAAGTCTAATATATGCTTATAGTATAAATAGAGATGTATTTTATAAAGTATTTAATATTATTTGTATTTATTCTTTACTTAAAAAGTCAATTGATGATTTATTTTTTGATGATATAAATATATCAAAAAAGAATGAAATAATAAAAAATTTAAGTAGAAATTGTGATAATTCTGAACATTTGTTATTATATAATATTTATAAAGAAATAGAACAAGATAAAAATAATAATAAAGTATTTAATATTAAACTTTTTAATGATATTAAAAAAACATACGAAAGTCAAAAACATAGAATTCATCAATTGTATCATCAATTTAAACCTATAATTCAAACTAAAGAAAATGTTAGTAAAGAATTATCAAATGAAAATATAATACTTTCTTTTAATTACGGATTTAGAAATTATGTTGCTAAAAAGAAAAAAGGTGGTTTTGTTTTTAATAAAACATCATGTGAATTAAAATCTACTCTTAAATTTGATAAATTTAATTCTATTATTTTCTACCTAAATGTATTTGTTAATGGAAAATTAAATCTTAACATTATTTCACCATATATTTTAGATTAAACATCACCTCTTCAGGCTGATAAAAGTGTATTAAACTGTATTACAGCAGGGTCAATTTTTGTTATATATATAATAAAAGTTGAATTTTATAAATGGTTGAAGTGTTATTACGTCTATCTCAACATGTCGTACGCACAATTTGATAAAGAAGATTTGGAGACAGGGCTTCCTCCTACCCCTGCTCCCGTCCCCAAATTGGACACACATGCCCTACCGACGTTGTCATTCACGGGTATGCTATATGCGCTTGTCTCCATGCTTCGTATTAGGTTGACATGTGTACTTGGGAGCACATTATTCATGATCCCTATTGTGTCCGCGTTTTCCCGTATCATCATCATGAAAATGGTGACTGGACATACTGAGATCATCCAACTTATTGTGGGACACTTTCTTTACACAATCTGTACAGGTGTGCTCACGAACATGATTACAGCACATTATGCGGAATTTATCGCAAACGTGATGTACGCAACTCTGGCAACAGTGCGTGAACTGTTTGCGGGTATACTACCCGAAACCGTTGTGTCTCAAATAAAAAAAGTGATCGACAATAAAGATGCCGTAAAAAACGCCATATCCCTACTACTAAAGTTTGTTATGGTGTTCTTAACGGTGTTTATCACAGTATTGGACAGCCTAAACATCGCCGTCATCCTGGTCCCGTGTGTGAATTTATTCAACATCTTTGTCATCCGTCGTTTGACAAAGAAACCAGACGAGGAAAAAAAAAGTGTTTTGCCCAACATCAAAATTGATTGCGTGTTACCGTCGAAAGAATGTGATGGCTTGTGCCCTGATTGTAAAGCAATATGTAATGGTCGGTGTCGTATCATTAGGGATTTCTTGAAATCCATATGGACATTAACATTGCTCATAACGGTGACATGGGTCCCAGATGTCCTGTGTATTTGTGTCTTTACATACAGTGGCTCCACGAGTGCTGTAATAATATCCTACATGTATAGCTCGTGGATGATACGAGACACGATCACCTTCACATTCAAAGTGATGGACGATAAGGCACGCCCGATCCACCTTGTTCAGCAGATGCTCTCGATATTTTCATACCTGAGTCAAAATCAGGTCTCTCTCCGAACTGATGGGGAATCATTAACAAAACGCGTAGATGAGCTTCACGTTAATGATTATGATTGTCCACATGGGGAAGTTAGTTTTATCCTTAAAAAAGGGTTGACACTTATTGGAGGTCCCAATGGTTCGGGTAAGTCCGAAATATTCAGACAGATGCTCATCGGTATGACAGAGGCGTTTTCTGTTATGCATTCGGGAACAATGCTACTACTGAGCAAATGTTCTTTGACAAGTATACGGAACACGATACGATACTATACAGCAGAAAAACTACTGCCTGTGTCTCGTCCTCAGATGTATCTTATGGATCCAAAATTGGCTGAAGATCTTGGAATCAATGTAAGTATGGCTAACTTAGGCCGTCCATCGAAAGGACAACACGCATTGTTCCTTATTATGTGGATTATTATGGAACATGGTTATGATCAAGGAATCGTGATATTGGACGAGGTGACTGCTAACCTCGATCATAAAAATCGCGAAAGGGTTTTTAGGGTCATTCGTGAAAGATGTAAGGGTATTGTTATTGTAGTTGATCACTCCATTCCTGACGACCTGCTTGACGTCAAGCTACCAGCCCCTTCTGTTCCTATACCTTTATAAAGAAGGTTTTTGGAAAGGTAGTATATACGTCCAAATGTTTTATATTGTTTGCTGTTCCAGACTCAACATTATATCCATATATTTAATAAATTTAAACTTTTATTTTGGTTTTAGTTTTTTTTATTTGTTTATGTGTATCTAATACCTTACTTTTATTATCGTGTAGCAGTGTTTTTATCTCATCAAATACTAAATCTCTAAATTCTTTACATCGCTGTATTTGTTCTTTATTGTCTAGTGGAAATTCTTCCAAATCTTCTACATAGTCTGTATTACAGTAATTTATATAATTCATCTTATTTGTTATTTTTTCTTTTAGTCTTTCATATTTTTCTTTATCTTTTTTTATTTCTTCTACAGATAAGTTAAATTGTTTTACTATATTAT
>Ga0194133_10003437_pt1 | contig 22448 bp, 19 predicted proteins | sample TA2KigOf40mmetaG_FD_155448 | JGI IMG/M metagenome (GOLD analysis project Ga0194133, IMG submission 155448) | Freshwater microbial communities from Lake Tanganyika, Tanzania - TA2015055 Kigoma Offshore 40m | ecosystem: Environmental > Aquatic > Freshwater > Lake | place: Tanzania: Lake...
TTCAGCCCTGCATGGGCTTGCGCCCCTGGAGGCAGCTCAACATGCAGCTGCAGCATGACCACAACTGCCTACTCGCATAAGGCCTGGACAGATAAAGGGGGTCACATCAGCAAGCCGCTACTAACTTCAAGGATTAGATGGCTGTGAATTACACCAAGAAAGTATGCCCCAAAAGAACTTTATGAATCGAAGAAAGCCTGAATCTTGGCTGCCATTGATGAAATCAAATTAGGATAGAAGACATGTTCCATGACGCCAGTTAAAGCTAAAGTAGTGCAAAATACAAAAGCCGATGGTAACATAAAACCAACAGATTAGTTGACGCTTAAGATTATTTTATTGTATCAAGAACTGCGGCAAATGAGGGAGAAGGGGGGAGGATCAATTAAAAATAGTGTAAGAAATAGGGATTTAGAAAAAGGGCTAGAGACAAGCAAGTAAATTCGACAATTTTGTTAAGGATATTGAAGTTGCAAGCGTTCCTGAAGGATAGACAGCGCATCTGAGGCTCGTTCATAACCAAGTGATTGAAGCATGTCAATAGATTCGCTATATAAACCTAAACTACTTAAGCGGGCAAAAACATGTTCGGGGTGAAAACTAACTTCCGTGTAGTGGCTACAGAGGGGGTCAACTAGCCAATCAGAAAAAATAAGGGAATAATCTTGATCCCTAGAACCTAAGAATAGTTGATGTAGGCGGGTACCAATTTGATCAGAAGAGTAAAATGAATTCCATGTGTGAAAGGCGTGCAGAAAGCCATCACTAGATGCATGTTTAAGCTGATAAAGAAGATTCAGGAGTAAAGTTTCAAGACAATCAGGTCTACCTATAAAAGTTGGATAGTCAACATTAGAGGATGCCCAAGCTGAAGGATAAGCAAGATATTGGCCTAACTCAAGGACAAAAACACCACGACCTAGAGCTTCAGCAGTAATGGCTGAAATAGGCAGATCAGAATATACCTGGTCGATTAGGATATCGGTGTTATCAAGTTGATCGATAACCTCTGCGTGGGAGATTAAAGACGAGGGGCGAGAATAATTAATGGAATATGGTGAAGATGGTATAGACTGCAATCTTTTCATGACTGAATCAATGTATCTCGAGCCCTTAGTTCGCCTGTTGCTGGGTATATGCATAATGCGAAAAGTTCGGTCTGAGTTCAGGTGATACTTAGCTTTTGACTCGTAATTAGAAAGAGTGGTTTGGAGAGAAGAGTAACAATCGCATGGTTTCCCCATATAATGCCAATTAATATAGTGTTTTTTATGGAGGTGCCAAGAAAAAGGATTGTCGATAATGATATCTGAATACCTCTCAGCAAGATTTACGAAAGAAGCTCTCAGATATACATCTTGGGCCATTGCATTAGGAAACATGTCGAATGATGACCCAATAAGCGACTTAATATAATATATGGTTGTAGAGATAGGCGAGAGTCGCGAATCTGAACCAAGATGAATCGTGGCAATCTTTACATTGTGTGACTTTAATTTCTTGTAAGCTTCTTCTAGGGCAAATAGATTACCGCCAGTAGAGGCTAAATTGACAAAAATGTCATACTTGTGAAGAATTATCTCTGACACCACATCGTGAAGGGATGTATAATATGAGAAAGTGATAGTATTATCAATTGGATGTAAATGACCAAAGCCTTCATCGGATAGGAAAAAACATTTGACGGTACAGCCGGCTTTAATCAGAGCATTTGAGTAGACAAATGCTGATCCTGCATTATTAATAAATCCAAATGCTACTTTCATGATGCGTTTGATTGATAAAACAAATAAACGTCAAGGTAATTTTATGCGAACACTTACCTGGTGACCTAATCTGTTATAACATATATATTCGTAAGAAAAGCCACTATAAGCGATAAACTCCTTAAAAGCTAGAAACTCATCCTTCTTCCATCCTGGGTAGTTGAAATACTCATCAAACACGATGACAGTACCAGAGCTGATAAAGGGTTTTAAACATTCAAATATAGTTTTTGCAGATGAATATAAATCACAGTCAATGTGCAGGTAAGATACACGCATATTTGGCATGAGTTCATCGGCAAAGCGAGGTAATGTATCACAAAATAAACCGGGTATAAGAGTAACATTATTAGGTACAGTGGGCAGACTGTTTACAGCAAAAACACCTTTCGGATTGCCATCACACCAGTCTTCTGGTAAGCCTTGGAAAGAGTCGAAGCCAAAGATTTTGGAAGAGGGAAAAAGGTTAGAAATAAAATTAATTGTACGTCCTTGAAAAACTCCAAATTCGAGAATAAGGCCATTATCGGTTGAATAGCTACGACTAACTGTGTGTACTTCAAATCGGGTTGATACAGATTGCACTTTGCGCATATGCAACTCTACGTAGCGAGCAGTCTGCTCAGTTGCCAAGCGCTGTCTATATAAAGATATATCGCGATCTTTGCGGTTCAGATCTTCGTTGTTTGAGGTATTCATTTAAAGCTAAAAAAGCCTCAGTACTCTAGCATGGCAAGATTAAACCACAAAGGATTAAGATGAAGTTGGCAAAGGGATAGAATACGGATAACAAGAGAATTCATGCGGTAAATTCATTTAGTAATTGAATATAGAGGGTAAATATAAAGCGAGTATGTCGATAGAGATGTTTAAACTAAATTAGAGCCCAGGCCATTGTTTGTGAAAGTAGTAGCTAAGGGGTAAATAATAATAATTAAGTAAAGCGAGATTAGGGTTTCGAGATTTAGAATGGTATAGCAATAGTAATAAAGCGAGGAGCATGAGTGAGGGCCTTGTTAGATTAAAGGTAAATGTAATACTTCAATAATAAATTTTTGAGTAAGAAGATCCGCGGGTGTAATTATAGTGGCTTCAAGTAAGGATATGGTTAACATAAGTTTCATGGGGATGCATGCTCGGCTCATTCGCGACGACTAGTGCTAAGATAATTATAGATATTCAAAATCATGAAAGAACAATTAGATAATTTACTGAAAAATAAAAGCGCAAAGATATGTATAGTTGGGTTGGGATATGTCGGTTTACCTCTTGCGCTAACATTTGCAGAGGCGGAATTTTTTGTATATGGAATAGATATCGACGAAAAAAAAATTGAAGGACTGCAGAAAGGTATCTCATATTTTGCGCACATTGAAAGTAGAAGAGTTGCAACTTTGATTAATAGTAATAAGCTGGTCGTTTCGTCAAGTTTTGAATGTGTGACTAAAGCTGATGCTATAATAGTTTGTGTGCCAACACCACTGACTAAGTACCGTGAACCAGATCTGAGTTATGTAACAAATACAATTAGTGAGTTGGCAAGATATTTAAGGAAAGGACAAATTTTGAGTCTTGAAAGTACAACTTATCCCGGCACAACAGAAGAAGTTATTAAACCATCAATTGTCAGAGAGGGATTCACTATTGGAAAGGACTTTTTCCTTATATACTCACCGGAAAGAGAAGACCCCGGCAATACAGAGTATTCCACAGTCAATATTCCGAAAATAATTGGTGGATCTACAGATTCATGTACTGAATTAGGATTAGTCCTGTATTCGCAAGCCGTAAATACTGTAGTGCCTGTAAGCTCCACTCAAACAGCTGAGATGACGAAGCTGCTGGAAAATATTCATCGTGCTGTGAACATAGGGTTAATAAATGAGATGAAAGTCGTGGCAGAACGTATGAATATCGATCTATATGAGGTTATCCGAGCTGCGGCCACGAAACCCTTTGGGTTTGTTCCGTATTACCCAGGACCTGGCCTAGGTGGTCATTGCATACCAATAGACCCATTTTATCTTACTTGGAAAGCAAGAGAATTTGGCGTAAGTACAAGATTTATCGAATTAGCTGGCGAAGTAAACACTTCAATGCCATCTTATGTTGTTTCAAGAACAGCAGATGCGTTGAATAGTAGGTCAATAGCAGTTAAAAGCAGTCGCTTACTTGTTCTAGGACTGGCGTATAAAAAAAATATTGACGACATGCGAGAAAGTCCTTCGGTTGAAATTATACATCTCTTGCTGTCTAAAGGAGCACATGTTGATTATTCTGACCCATACATACCAGTGTTTCCTGAAATTAGGAAATATAGCCACAGAATGGCGTCTACAGACTTGGATGAACCTACAGTTCAATCTTATCAAGCAGTAATCCTTGCTACAGATCATGATGTTTTTGACTATGAAATGATAAAGGAGAATGCTAAATTGATCATAGACACGCGAGGGCGATTTAAGCTTGGGAATAAGATAGTACGAGCTTGAGTATTATGACGTTTGTAATTACTGAACAACAAAAACTTAAAATAGCTTTAGTCGGATGTGGGAGAATAAGTAGAAACCATTTGAATGCAATAAAATATCACGAGCGCAAAATAGATCTTGTGGCAATCTGCGATAACAAGAAGGAGCGGATGTTTGAATTTAAGTCAAGCATGGTAGATCTGGGTTCAGAAGATAAGATAGATGATCTAATTATGTTTGAAGATTATGAGACTTTAATTAAGTGCATAGAAGCTGGAAGGTTGTCAATAGATCTTATAATATTGCTGACTCCAAGTGGTCTGCACTGCAAACAAACTATCATGGCCGCAAATGTAGGTGTCAATGTATGTACTGAAAAACCAATGGCAACGAATTGGGCAGATGGATTGTCCATGGTGAAAGTCTGCGAGTCTGCAAAGGTAAAGCTGTTTGTAGTTAAGCAAAATAGATTTAATCCAACAATCGCAATGCTAAAAAAGCAAATTGCAGAGGACCGCTTCGGAAGGCTGGCATTTATTACATCAAATGTCTTTTGGCAAAGGCCTCAGTCCTATTACGATCAGGATGAATGGCGTGGCACATGGAAATATGATGGAGGTGCACTAATGAATCAAGCTAGTCATTACGTAGATCTCCTGGAGTGGTTGATAGGGCCTATAGCAAGTGTGAATGCGTTCCTAGCAACAATAGGGAGGCAAATTGAGGTCGAAGACACCATCTCATTACAGTTTCGCTGGGAGAATGGCGCAATTGGGACAATGGGGGTGACTATGTTGACTTATCCCAAGAATTTTGAGGGGTCTATAACCGTATTGGGCGAAAGAGGTACTGTTCGCATTGGTGGAACTGCGCTGAACCAGGTTGATGCATGGATATTTGATGATGAGTCTGAAGACGACATGGATGCAATTAAGAGTAGCTATAAGACAGAAAGTGTATATGGCTTCGGTCATGTCCCATATTACAGGAATATGTTAAATGTATTATCGGGTAATGAGACGGCTATGTGTGATGGTAATGAAGGCCTGAAAAGCCTTGAGATAATCATAGCTGCATATGAATCCTCTAGAACAGGCAAAACAATTAGTCTTCCACTCAAGAGATTTGAATAGATTGTTTAACCTTCAAAAGCAACTATTTGACTCATACGGAAGTTATGGCCATAAGTAAAAACTTTCTGAAGAAGCAGGCCGAGACTGCTTAGTAATGATGTATGGGTTAGCCCTTTTTTGCAAAAAGTACAGAAGCGTGAGTAACACTTAGGGGTGTGATTGGAATAAAACTGCAACTAAGTAAAATCTGCAAAATCTCTTCATAGTTGTCGGCCTCTTTGTAGAGAGATTGGTCCCCAGATAACCTAGTAATCTCAATCTCGATAAGAGATGTACGTGATAACGTTTTAGTTGCCCCCTTTAAGACCTCGAGTTCATAACCCTGTGTATCAATTACAAGAAAGTCAAGATGACCGAGAAAGGTATTCAGCTGTCTATCAAGTGTGTCAATAGACACATTAAGTCGCTTATAATTACTAAGATTGTGTCTTGGATCACCTCCGAATCGCGAGGACAAAGCGTCAATTAATGGCTCCTTTATACTGGATAAACCGGAGGAAAAACCATCAAAGATATGCATTTCTTTAGTAGCAGCAATTTCTCCGCAACCACAATTTCGTAGATCAAAATAGGTAGAGTGAGGCTTAAGTTTGCTTATCATCTTTAGGTTTTGAATAGCTTTCTTATAGCATGAAAATATAGGCTCAAAACAAATTACTGTTTCACATTCTAATTCGATGTATTTGTCAATTTCTTCACCATAGTGAAAACCCACATGAGCACCACTGAGGCGGCGGTTACCTAAGAAACCATTGCGCTTAAGCAGGTTGAGATTGTTTGCTAACATTAGTCAGAGGGCAACAGGCTTTGTGCTAATAACAGCCAATAATCGGGAACTGATGACGTGTCAGTGGTACCATCCTGCAGAGGCAGCGACCTATCTGCTATGTCAGATAGATAAGCCCTAAAGAGGGTTCTCATTTCTACGATATCGGGATAGGTATTACGGTTTGAACTAAGGACTGTGAGTATATCACTGACGGCTTCTACTGCATTAAGTGAATGTAGATGGTGTGTTGAATATGAAGAGAGTCTTGATAGATTATGACTAATTGATGTCAAACCAAATGCAGTCAATTCTGCGGCCATCGTGTTAAATAATGCAAGTGAGGCGTAAGGCTTAGTACGTATTATTTCATAAGAACTTAGGGGTGACGAGGGAGGATAGATGTATATATTATGGGGATGATTGTTTTTCAACTCAAGTAAACGCAGATAGAAACGCCAATAGACGCCATTGTACAACTTGGCTTTTAAAAGTGAATTGACGGACCTCGGATGAAATCGAACAATTATATCAGAGCTGATATGTGGAATAAGGGATAAGACAGTGTTGCGCTCTAGCTGAGTAAAATCAAAAGGGTAAGTAGAAGATAACTCATCAGGTGAAGAAAGAAAAATACAAAACAAGTTTGATGTTTGATGGTGAGGTAGCAAGCTTGAGGAGCATAAATTGATGGGAGATGCATAGTAACTATGAGCGTTAGAGCTAGCAGTAAGCTTAGGAGTTAGATAGTCGGACTTTGTTATAGTTGACGATAAATCTGGAGAAATCATTGAGCGCGTTGTCCAGTTCAGATCAAGAAACAATGATTTTGCAGTAATATGTTCATCCATTGAATAGCTATCAATAAGCGAAAGGGTATTATTAAGGAAACCGATCTCGTGTATCTTTACCCTTATGTTATTGGCTCGAGCCAATCGTAGCATCGACTTCTGCGCAGCATAACGTCCGTTCCAGAGTAAACAGAGATCATAACTTGTTACAGATAATAACTGGGTGAAAGCATGCTCTACTCGATTGGAATATTCCTTATTTTTAATGAGACGCGAGATAAGGAGTGATTTAGCGACACTCATAGAGACATTGGTGTAATCAAAAAGATCTTCAAACGTCAGCCTTTCATTTGAGAAGCTCTCTGAATAATAAGGAGGCAGTACAAAGTTATTAAAAGAGAAAGGCTGCGTCGGCCGAACTTCGATGTCATAAGAAACATTGCTAGCTGAAAAGGAGATTGCTTCATCATGTATGGAGGCTATATTGTCGGAAGTATATAGAGAATGATCAGTCGGAGTAGATATAAAATTACTAAGGTAGATGAGCTGTATATATTGTGAAAGTTGTTTCTGTTTAATATGTTCAGTTATGAATTCAGACATTTCGCTGACACTCGATCGGCAAGAGCCGCATTTGTCGAACAGAGTATCGCCATTATAGATATGAACAGGACAATAGTGATTGTCCATATCACAAAAGACGAAATCAACATTTGAACCAATGCTGGCTAGTGCAATGCCAAGATTTACGGCTGTTGAAACATGAAAACCTTGATCAGGCCGAAGTATAGGAACTAATACCTTCATATCATTCCAAAATATACTGATGCGATCTCTCTTACAACACCCTGACCTCCCTTAGCGGATGATACATAATTGGAATGAGCTATGACTTGTGCGCTAGCATCTGAAGGGCAACAAAATGATCCAACTAGTGGAAAAACAGTTAGATCATTTAGATCATTACCTATGTATAATACTTCAGAATATAGGAGAGAATTGCTTATCAACCAACTACTCAAATCAAGAGCTTTGCATTTAGATTGTGATATTACCTCAATCTTAAGCTTAAGAGCTCGGTTTAGTACATAAGACGAAGTTTCAGAGGTAAGAACCAAGATTTTAATGCCAATTGATTTTAAATAGGAAATAGCCATGCTGTCATACTTGTTGAACCTTGCAGACTCAACGCCATTTGATGACACATCAATCTTGTTATCAGTTAGCACGCCATCACAGTCGACAACAAGTGCTTTAAGGGTGGATACTCCCTTGTTGCTGTAAATATAATCCTTTATGCGGAGTGAAAGATGACGCGATACAAAAAGATCCTTTGGCTCATCTATTTCAAGATGAATAGGATCACTTAGGATTACAGGTGCCGGTTTTGACGCAAAGCGTGAAGATGTATAGGTAAATGCTTCAGCAGTAAATGCGTAGACAGATCCAAGCTCAACTACCTCGGTATGCGTTAAGTCTTGTCTACGGCTCCTAGGAGCCTCAGAATTATGGTTGACTCCTTTAGCAATCAAGTCAGCATCCTGCCTCCATAAAAAGGCGTGACTTCTAGAAGCCGCAAAAACTGAATCGTACTCTCCATTACTAGAGGCAAGGAACTCGATAACTGAGTTTATAGAAAAAGAAGTATGAAAAGGGTAAGTACACTGTAAAAGAACAACTATACGTGGCTTTGCAGAATGAGGTAATTGCCCTAAGAAGTGTTTAATGACATCGTCCGTACTGCTTGTGTCAGCAGCAATTATACTAGGCCTCTTGATAGGTGTGCAGCCGTAGAAATTAGCCTCTTCTAATATCTCATCGTCATCGGAAGATACGTACAATGCTGAGATCGATGACAGTCTTGCATGGATAATTGTATCTCCCAATAGAGAAGTCTCACCATATAAGACCTGCAGATTCTTCCTGAGTATGCCCTTTGAGCCGCCTCGAGCAGGTATGAGTCCAACAACATCGAAGAGATTATTAAGGTCTATCACTCTATGTCTTGCTCCAAAATTGTTTCATTTTTCAGAATGATCTTTTTTACTTTTCTCCCGACAATGTCATCTATCTCATATGGCCGGTATCCAGTTAGCGCCCCGGTAACTTTATAGCATACACTAGAATGACTAATAAACGATCCGACAGGTAAGGCTTCTTTTGCAACAATTGTTTTACGCATCTTTGCCATAGGCTCTAACTCGTTTGGTTGGGGGGATTTAAAACCATCTCCAAGCATTAGGTCAATATTCTGGAGATTTCGTGTCAACTTTGCAAGACCAGCAGGTTCAAGAGAGAATGCGTTATCAGTACCTTTAGCAGACCTATCAAGTGTGAAATGTTTTTCAAAGACTCGAGCCCCGAGGGTATAGGCAAGAATACAAGCTTGTATGCCGACCTCATGATCGGAATAGCCTATAGTATTAACACCTCCATAGCTATCTATCAACCTAGATATAAAACGCAAGTTAAGCATTTCTGCTTTCGCGGGATACGCAGATATACAGTGCAGAATTGTTATGGGCTTAGTAACCCATTGGAGTAATCGGTCAATATCTTCCTGTCCAGCACACCCAGTACTAGCAATAATGGGATAATCATGACTATCGATGGCTTGGACAAGTTCACGATAAACAATATCAGATGATGCAATTTTGATCTTATCTGGCTTTAGATTGGCAACTTCCCCAACCGATATAAGGTCGAATGGTGTGCATATAAAATCCAAGCCACATCTAGCGGTATAGTGTCGTAAATCTATTAACGATTCATAAGGCAATTCTAGATACTCTCTATGTTCTCCGTAAGTAGAGCCAAAGCTGTTTGGATTTATGTAAGGTGTATTGTAAAAGGAATCAGTAAAAAGGGTACTATTATTTCTGCGCTGAAACTTAACTGCATTGACGCCGCAATTAGCGGCTGATTCAACCATCTTATAGGCTAACTCGACAGATCCACCGTGGTTGTTACCTATCTCTGCAATTACGTATGCGGGCATCCGAGAAAAATTAATTAGCTTAATCGTAGCACACTTTACCCGAGGTAAACGCGAAGGTAAATAGTAATAACGAATAATTATCGCTAGACTACGGTAATATCCATTGTGAAAGCAGGTATGTTAAATAGACATGATATAAAAGTTCGAATTTATTATCTATGAAAAAATCTGTTTATACACTTAGATACCAAGCATTTAACCATTTGTATAGTCATATAGGCACTGTGAGTTAAATGACGATATGCATATCAGGTGTTAATCCGGAACGACATTATAAAGGACATGTATTAGTGGCTTAAAATATATGGTTGATGCTATGCAATCGCAATGAAGTTTAAGCAGGAAATGGCAGGGCTCAACCAGGTCAAATCATTTGCTTGACCTCCTATTAACACGAATGTCACTACTCGCATGAATTTGCTTTGTTGCATAATGACCACTTATCCCGCTATAATACATGGTTGTTGAAGCTCAGATCGCAGGGAAGATCTTATAACCTCCGCAATGAAAACAAAAGAGAAGTATTAGCGATACATCTCTTTAAATCGATCGGAATCTCTGGCATGAATATAATTGTAATTCTACCAGATTGTGTTTGTAGCTATTATGTGTACTTTTCTAATTATTAATGCAAATATATATCAAATAACATAACTATAAAGGAGCATGTAAATTCGCGAGTCACTTACCCAGATTTAGAGGCATAGTCATTTAGTACATTTAAAAATCTAATTGCCACCACATTGCTGATGGAGGCTCCTTCTAATCTATCAATTAAGAGCCCAATATTTCGAATCGCTTGATTCAGTGCAGATCTTGTCGGATTATAATTATTAGATACATCATCCGATGAGATCAATATCCTTCTTATAGTTCTGATCTCCTCTATTGAAATATAGTTAAGAAGCTGTTTCCAAAGGTGGAACATTGCCTCATCATGTGTCTGTAGCTGTAACTGTCGAGTCGATACTGATCTAGTAAGGCTTCCCTCTTTTAGTCTTATGTAATATCTAGAAAGTCCTTTGTTGAAATAATGTACAAGTGAATTATTCTTGCAAAAAAACATATAGTCAACACCTGCACGTCTTTGATCATCAAATGGAGAAAGTCTGTCATAGCCTATCCTGGGTATTGAGATAGTTCCGTGTACTATGGGAGTATAAAAGTACATGCTGGCCTTGATCAAACTGTCAGTCAATGGCTGAGCTGGAACAGACGGCAGCAACTGATACCTGTTATCAAGATGCTTGATATTTGTGGAAAGGATCGGTATAAGTTGACATGGATTACCGTTATACCTGTATGTGTCGTGGAATTCTACAGAGTCTGCAATTCTCCGTGGGTGTATTAGATCGTCAGCTCCTACATAATGGATAATCTTACTATCAGCGGCGTTGCTGAGAAGATTAAAGCCATAACCACATCCCCTATTATCCGATCCAAAGGTTGCCTTTATTCTCTTATCGAGCGAAAGAATATCATCTATGCCGTTAAGATGAGCTGGGTCAGAGTTGTCATCGTATATATTTACCTGAAAGTCTGGATCAGAGCTTGAAAGAATTGAACTTACGCATTTTAATAAGGAGTCTGAATCATTATAATGACTGATAAGAACTGCTGTTCTAGCCATAATATTATTTAGGGTTCAATTATTGAAATGTAGCCTGATTGCCAAGACAGTTATCGGCATTTCGGTGAACACTAATATCGCCATTGCAGAGTGTATATCGATCTAAGGTATGAGGACATATCCACTCCGACTGACCATCTAGATCTATTGGAATGATCTCACCATATTCGCTAATCCATGAGCGTTGCTTGGCAGGAACTCCAACGACCACAGAATAAGGACTAACATCCTTTGTTACAACAGCACCTGCACCGACGAATGAGTACGCGCCTATCTCTGTTCCACAGACAACCGTGCAATTAGCGCCCAACGAAGCTCCAATTCGTACAATAGTAGGCTTGTACTCATGTTTTCTGATTATAAATGAACGAGGATTGGTTACATTTGTGAATACCACACTCGGGCCACAAAAGACTTGATCTTCAAGCACAACGCAGTCGTAAAGGGACACATTATTTTGGATTTTGACGCCAGATCCAATTACAACTCTTCCACCGACATACACGTTTTGGCCCAAACTACAGTTACTTCCAATCCGAGCACCAGATGCTACATGTGTCCAATGCCAAATGGAGTTATTTTCACCAAGTAAGGCACCATCGTCGACAATTGCAGTCTGATGGATCTTATTATTACATGTACCCATAAGGGGAAATAGGCTTCCGTGTATTTTGACTATAGCATATCAGATGGCTCACATCGTTCTAAGAACCTCGGTCAGTCTATAAAATTCATCAAATGCGTCTATGTTTATTGTTTTAGCCAAGAATGCATGCTTTTCTTCAAGCATTCTAATGGTTCTTTGTGATGAGGGTATAGGATTCTTATGTGCGTCTAAAAAGATGTCGTATAGCTTGATCGCCTGAAAGAGGTCTTTTGATGCATTGTACTTGTAAACTATATTCTTCTTAGTTAATGTATGACAGAACGATTCTAAGATGCGATTATCAAATCCACTATGAAATAACTTTAACAGAAAGCTCCGTGCTGCGATTGCGGATCTAGGCTGAGTCTGTTTATGGGTGGCTAGAAATCTTATTTCTGGTGAGTTCTCTCCAGCTGCACAAGCGCCAAACTTTGCAAAGCATACGTGATCAAGGATAGTAGAAAATGGGTAGATCATTTGCGACTGAGGTATATATTCGGATATCATAGGAATACCAGCAAGAATTATTTCAACAAATCTTCTGTTAAAGTCACCATTTAATGGTAGATTTAGAGCCCAGTAGCTTGTTCTCAGTTTCCTCATCATCTCCCTGGGTCCATTTGTGCTTATTATCTCAACTTTATACCCCTGTTTAAGTAACTTTTGCAGCTGTATATACCTAAATGGATGCGTTGATGATGGTCTGCCGACAAATGTTCCTGTTTGTTCTTGAAATAAGTGTGAAAGTATAGTTGGATCTACCTTGGAATGATCTAAACAATCATTTGTTGATTTAGAGCTATGACTGGATTCTGGCATTTCATCACGTATGTATCTGGCAATGTCAGGTGAAAATACAGTGGAATCCGCCCATATGCCAAACTTTTTAAAAATAGCAGCATGTCTTTGATTAAATCTAAGTAGGACTGATTGAACCTTTGCATCAATGCAGAATTGTATTGATCTAGAGAGAGGGAAGATTCCATGGTGCGTATCAGATAGGATAAGTCCTACTGGTATAGATAGAGAAGCAAAATAAGATATATGTTTTGTGTGAAGATAGAAGGGGTCTGAAGAGATAATGAGATATCTGACAGAAAACTTTATAATCGCCTTGTCTATAATACTATATGCGTTCTTGATAGAAAGTAGGTGAGGTACAAGCAGCGACCCATTAAATATGTTTTGACACAGCAGGTCAGAGTGGCATAACTCAAGATCGCCAAATTCAGTTATGTGCAGGTAAGTATCTCGGGACATTTAGTATCTCTTTTGCGCCGTCTATTTACTCTTGCTTCCGGCATTTGCATATTGCAGGATATACTCATTGAAAATATCATCTTTTTTATCGCCCGGGTAGGAATAGAAGTTAGCTGTATATCTATCAATAATTGACTTTGTGTCAGAGAATAGACTGTGCGCTGTAGGTAAGACATAACGACCGGGCTCTAGGGCGTGATTAAAAGGGATGCCTAGTTTGCTTGATATCAAATTTACTAGTCCAACTTTTGTTGCTGAATCAATAGGCTCATTCGACAACAATGATAGTGCAGCGTCTCTAGTGATCTCACGATTTACTATAAGATTACTAAGATGGGCTTTGCGCTTGTCTATCTTGTAGACTGATGGCAAATAGATCGTTTGATAATACAATGTCCATGCTGATTCTCCATGTTTTTGCTCATATTGCTGGTATCCATAAGCATCTTTCAATATTTTCACAGCGCTTGTCTTGCTGTAGTCTATAAAATCTAAGATATTAATTGATGTGATACGAGACTGTTGACTATATCCGAGTCTAAATGATGCAAGTTCAGTAAATTCTGCATAAGGAAAAGTCGATAGGGAGTGACCCCAAAAGGCAGAGTAAATATTATTCAAATTAATTAAATCATGCCAGTGGTGGCCCCAACTTGCTGGGAGGATGGACTCTGTTGTATTGTTCGCACCGCTAGCGATACATCCAATATTAAGTTGATGGCATCTTTCAATCTGAGAAGAAAATATAGCTATGTCCTGTGGAACATCTTGGTTTAGAACACCAAGGTAGAAATACGCCTGCTGTAACTTTTTGAACATGGTCCAGTCCACAACATGGGTGTGAATTTTTACATCTAAACTGCTACAGATCCTGTAAATGTTTGAAATTGCTTTTTGCGTGTTCCAGCCTGTATCAACATGGTATACATATGGCCTTAAACCCTCTTTTACAAGTAGATGAAGTAGCCAAGTGCTGTCAACGCCACCACTTATACCTACCATGCAATGATATTTATTATTATAAGTCAATTTATACCTCTCTTTTATATGGCTACATATTTCTGAAATGGTTGTTCGTCTGCTTTTTGTAGAAAACTTTGTGTACAGAAGTGCATGCCTGCAATGATTACATGTTCCATCCTCAAAAAACTGTATTGACGGATCACTAGTATCCATTACACATGTATTGCAAACAGTCTTCATGTCCTGTCCCCAGTAATTAGACGTTCTATACACATGAGCGATGACCCTGATCCAGATTGTAAAAATATACTGGATGACCCTGCTACACCAGAAAAATATGGGTGACCATATTCAGTCGACACCTTCTCAATATCTCGTCTATCTCTTAGGCCTCCACTTACAACAATGGGATTAGTAAGAGGTATATCCCTTATTACCCTTAGTACTTCACCATCCAATCCGGAACATGCGCCAGTATTATTTACAGATGTGAGAATTATGTCTGAATAGATATGGTTATTCATGTTCAGGAGAAATGAATGAAGGTGAATATTTGTTCTTAATTGTTTGCTTGAATCATACAACCATCTTTCACCATTCTCTGTAATGTAGTCAAGTGACATTCCTAGAGCCTGTTTACCATATGAATTGTGGATTGATCGATCAAGATCTTTGTCGGATCTAGAAAATGGACTAAGGTATATCTTGTCAAATCCTAGACGCATTATCTGTTGGGCATCTTCGAATTCTTTAATTCCTCCTGTAAATGCTATAGGGAAATCCGCTATCAGACGGATTGCCTTTAATTGCCTACAGAATGATTTTGAACGAATATTGTTTCTCTTATTCACCAACAATAGCTCATCCACTTCATAGCCTGATAATATGCTTGCAATATTAATTGGATCACCTACATACTCATAACTGCTAAAACTGAGAAATGAGTACGTAAGTTGATCAATAAGCAGGATCGCTGCAATAATTCTTGGCTTGTTGTGTGCGTCTGTTTGGTTCATTTATCAGGTATTAAAGGGAAATGAAATTCATAAGTAGATCTTTACCGATACTGTGACTTAGCTCTGGGTGGAATTGTGTTCCAAAAATGTTGCTACCGTTACCTGCTGCAGCGGTAATTGGGACTCTAGAATTCTGTATGAAGGTAGAGTGGGATGTCATGCCACTCATATTCACATAATAGGAATGAGTAAAGTAATACCTCACAACGGAATCTTTTTGGCCAACCCTGCTGTCTGTAGACCTCGATTCGGGTATAAGATTCATCATTTGTTTATTATTTTCTGTAAGCGAGCGATATCCTATATTGGCCGATAGCTCGTAATTAGAAGCTAATGGTAATACTTCCCCTGGAAGCAGCCCAAGGCATTCACAATTTCCTTCATAACTAAAATCGAATAGGGCTTGAAAGCCTAGGCATATTCCAAGTACGTATCCGATTTCAGAGTACTTCTTTAATGGCTTCACTAGGGCTGTAGTATTAATTCTGTCCATCAATTGCTGCATTGACCCTACACCTGGTATAACCAGATGTGAGACTTGTAATAAATCATTCTCCTTACTAACCTCTAATATCTGGACATTTAGTCTTTGAAAAGCAGCCTTCACTGAGCTAACGTTACCAACGCCAAGAGACAAAACTCCAATCATAGTAAATTGCACAGTACTAATCCACACTTTAACATGCCTGTCGAGGCTAGATCTGCCATCAACACACGTGACAACTAACAATATCCAATTTACTGTTCCCATTCAACTAAACTTCTATATTTGGCCTGATTGATGTATAAGTATAATTTTCGAGATATTCAACATACTTCTTCCGCTCGACTTTTTAATCCTGGTCATATCATTAATGTTGTGTTGCATAGCTTTAGTCAGCTCGTAGTTAAGCATTATATTATTAGGATGCAGGCATTACCCCATTCATTTATTCTTTTAAGGGTTGATTGGCTCTCGCCTTTTAGAAGTTCAATATAGCTAGCTACTCATCAAGTTAATGTCATTACTGTGCTCTGCCTGCTGGTCGTACCCCGGTTTCATAGTCAGTGTTATAATTCCAACATCTCCATACCTTACATGGCTATTCATTTATTCGAGCCTTTTTTCCGTTTGGATGAATGTCTTAATGAGATCAGTGATTGTCTTGATAAAGGCTGGACTGGTCTGGGTTTTAAGACTGTGGCTTTCGAAGAAGCATGGAAGGCATATAGTGGCCACAAGTTTGCACATTTTCTTAATTCTAATACATCTGGTTTATTTCTAACTTTTGAGTTGCTCCGTGATAGCCACGGTTGGACAGAGCATTCAGAGATCATAACCACGCCTTTGACATTTGTTTCAACTAATCAAGCTATTCTTAACGCAGGTCTTAGGCCTGTTTTTGCAGATGTAGATCAATCACTAAATCTTGATCCTCGATCAGTCGAACGTTGCATTACCTCATCCACAAAAGCGGTAATTTTTGTTGGTATCGGTGGAAATATCGATAATTATTTACTAATCAAAAAAATTTGTCATGACAACAACCTTATTTTTATTCTTGATGCGGCTCATATGGCTGGAGCAAAGCTTTATGGTTCGCAGGTTGGCATTGACGCTGATGTCAGCATTTTCAGTTTTCAGGCAGTAAAAAACCTACCAACTGCCGATAGCGGCATGATATGTTTTAAAGTTGAGGAGTTTGACTCTATTGCTAGAAAGCGTAGCTGGGTAGGCATTAACAAAGACACTTACACCAGAACGTTGTCCGATAAGGAATATAAATGGTATTATGACGTCGAGTTTATTAGCAATAAGTATCACGGCAACTCAATAATGGCCTCTATGGCCTTAGTGGGACTTAAATACCTTGACCAGGACAATGAGTATAGACGAATGCTAGCTGCCAGATATATTTCAAATCTCCACAATCATAATTGCGTTGAAATAGTCCATCATTGTACCCAGTTTATACAGGATTCTACTACCTCCCAGCATCTTTTTCAAATTCTTGTAGATTCTAAGATTCGTGATGACCTTATGCATCATCTCAATACCAAGGGTATTTATCCTGGTGTTCACTATAGAAGCAATCTTAACTATCGGATCTTTTCAAAGTACCTTGACCCAACTAAATCATATTTGTGTGATCAATTATCCAAGCAAATAATAAGTTTGCCACTTCACCTGCGCCTTAAGCAAGACGATATTGATTTCGTTTCCAACGCGATCCTCGAGTACTTTTTATTATGATTAAAAGGCGATTCTACAACCTGGATCGTTTAAACATATCCTCTAATTTATCTTTGATTCTTCTTGAAAACGTTGTGCTTAAGTCTCACGATATTCACTCAACAATCATATCCTCTCGCAATCTAGAGTCTATCAGATCATCTTTTATGTCAAACTCAGAACTTACGTCTGAATCACATAATCTATGGTATAAGAAATATCTACAAACCGATAATGATAGTATGTTTTGCATCTATTACGAAGGTAATTTTGTTGGGCAGATAGGTCTCTATAATTATCAAGTTCATGATCACAGTGTTGAACTTGGAAGGCTCTATGTATTGCCGCAATATCAGAGGTTAGGGATCATGTATAATGCTATAACTGCCCTTTTGGCTGATATCCAGAGCAAGCGTGCTTTTAGCTTAATTTATTTAGTATGTAAACCCGATAATTTACCAGCTATCATTTTGTATAATAAATTGGGTTTTGAAATTAAAGGATCACCCTGTAATGGGGTTCAGAGAATGGAGAAGCTATTGTAACTGTGGCTAAATTAATAAAGTTGACATCGAATGTGTGTCCTACATCTTTTACCAAACTTGAAGCATTAACTTCCTATAATATCACTCCATTTATTAGAACTTCTTGGAGTACCCTGAGTTCTTTCGCGCACTCTGTAACAAGAATACTTTATCAATACCATTCACGTATTTTACACCACAGAGTTTATAAATCATACAATGCAAAGCTATTTCTCTTTATCTGGCCTTCAGGCGAGATTCTGGCAATCCCTTCTCTAGATGAATCGTTGTTGCTTCACCATCACCAATATAATTGGCTTAAATTTTATCCATTTGTCTATGAGAAGCGCAACGAAGCTTTCTTAGAGACCTCCTTTTTTCCAGAATTAAGTTCATATAATAATATTTGCTATCTATTAGTTGGGAGAGATCATTGGGGTCACTTTGTCCTAGATTTTCTCAGCCGCTATCTGATGTCTATACATGCATTGCAATCTTCTCCTTTCTCAACTTCTATAGTCCAGCCAATAGCCAAGAATCAATCGATATTTTCATGTTATGAATCTGCCTCATCTGTACCGCTTCATATTCTTCCTTCGATTTCTTCTTCTTCTGTTGTCAAGTTTAGTCATGTGTACTTATCAGATTATACCCCACCGTTACCATTTCTCGGAGGTCTTGTATCTCACCCTCTAAACAGTTGGGATATCTCTCAAAGGCATAAAAAAGCCTGCTTTCTTTTTACCAGTTCTTCCTCGTATAGGATTGCAAATCATAGTTCACTTCTTGCATATTTTGAACGTGTCGGGATTGATATCATCGACCCTCTTAAAGTATATTCAAGTCAAAGTGCTCAGGCGCTCTATTCTGACTATAGTATAATAATATCGCCACATGGCTCGGCTATGCTTAACCCATTAATTTTCACTAGATCATTAATTATAGGCTTATTTCCGAAGCTCCTTTTTACTGTTTTTGCTCATCCAAACGATATCGCTCAGTATTCCGATATTGCACTGATGTTTGGAACACGTATATTTCCTGTATTTGGTTTACCTGTTCATTCTTATCCTGTGTCTATGCTTCCTGTAAATCAGTCAATTGATGAACCTCATACTTATGACCTCCATGATGTCCATGATATTCTATCTTACTGTTTTAATATAGATCTCTAAATACACTTAAGCCAATCATAAAAACTGCCGTTATTACTGGTTTTTTCCTAATTGTCAGAAAGTTGTTTAATCATGTTCTCGTGCTTACGCGTCTCTCTATATACAAAAAGTTTTACCATAGGGCTCGATACGTATATGCTTGTTCCTCATAGGTTACTTCTGTACGCAATTACACTTACTTAAGGTATCTGCTTGTGAGTTCTTTGTTCTTCAAATTCTTCATATATGCTTGCTTACTTTATTTACTCTTTCTGTTTCATTAATGTATACCGGCCGCTGTCTCTGCATTTAGAAATTCAGATCCTGTATACAAAAGCTTGAGCGTTTTTCCGAGTACATTGATGACTGTTATGGCTTCTACACTATCTACTGTTTTCTACCATCCTTCATCGCTTCTTGTTGTACCGAATACGCCTGAGTGCTTATTAATTGTCACTATCTTGCGGGACTAGACTCATACTTAGAATTTATATGCTGTGTTTCGCTGAATTGTTTTTTTGTTTATATGTCTACCTCGAATACTATTTTGAATTAATTGATTTATTTTTGTGACCCCCTTTATCTGTCCAGGCCTTATGCGAGTAGGCAGTTGTGGTCATGCTGCAGCTGCATGTTGAGCTGCCTCCAGGGGCGCAAGCCCATGCAGGGCTGAATGTGGCCTGAAAGTTTTGCACTCCCATCGCCAACCATCGGCCAGGTTCTTTGCCTCTGGAGTTGTGGTGAACAGCTCAATGCTGAGGAACTCATCCCGGAAGCGTCCGTTGTATGCTTCCACGAATCCGTTCTCCCAGTGCGATCCAGCCGCGATGTAGGCCTTGCTGATGGTTGTGCTGGCCTCACACCAGTTCCGTAGGGCCTGGGCAATCAACTCCGGACCGTTGTCGCTACGTATGAACGCCGGCGCCGGGTAGAGGCAGGTGAGCTCCTCCAAGACCGCCACTACGTCCTTCGTCTTGCAGCGCCTGCCCACCCGTATCGCCAGACAGAGGCGGCTGTGCTCGTCGATCACGTTCAGGAACTTGAGTCTGCAGCCATCGGCCGTGGCGTCGAACTGCAAGTCCATGGCCCACACCTGGTGAGGATGCTCGGCCTGGTAACGGCGCACCGAGCCATCGGCGGATCGTGCCCGCTTTCGCCTCCGGGGAGTAGGCCGCTGCAGGCCTTCCTCCCGCCAGAGCCGTTGCACACGTCTGTGGTTCACGCTCTAGCCCTCCCGCCGCAGGAGCCGGTAGGCCTTGCGCCGACCCCAGCGGATGTGCTCAGCTGCGATCTCCCGGAGGCGATGGTGGAGCTTTGCCTCCTTAATGTCGAGGACCTTGCCAGAATGGTGCTGCGGTGATGCCCCACCACCCGGCAGACAATGTGTTCAGAAGCCTGGTAACGCTCCTACAGGACCGTGACGTCCCTGCGACGTCGTTCCGGGCTCAGAAGTTTCCCTCGGCGAGATCCCTTAGCATCGCCTTCTCCAGCTCGGCCTCCGCCAGCAGCTTCTTCAGACGGGCGTCCTCCTTCTCCAGTTGGGTCAGCCGCCTGGCTTCCTCGGCCTGCATCCCACGTACTGCTGCCGCCAGCGGTGGTAGGTCGGCTGCGTCACTTCGATGACACGGCAGACCTCGACGACGGTCTTGCCCTGGGCGATCAACTGCTCGGCGGTTTTGAACTTGCGGATGATCTGCTCCCCCGTATGCCTGATGGGTTTCATGGTGAAGTCCCCGGCCGGATGAGAACTCCCATTCACCCTGGACCGACTTGCGGGATCCAGGTCAGTCGCACTTCAACTCCTATCACCTCGAGATCTCCTTGTTAGCTGAACTACCTGTTGAAACAGAGCACCTATGCCTTTGTGGTTGCTGGACTTAGCGGATGCGTCACCGCTACGAGCTGCTAATCTTCGTTGAGTGTTCAGTTCACAGTCGTAGGACTTCTCTCCCCAATAGCTTTTCTGCCCCAAAATCTCGTTGATTAATATTTATTCACTCTTTTTTCTCTATTAAGAGTTTCTTTTGGTTTGAGCGGTTCCAATTTATCATATATTTTAGCTGCCAGTTCTAATGCCTAAGCGATTTTTTTGTGTAGAGTAATTAATCTTTATGAATCTTCCCTGTCATTCGGGGATGTTTAGTCCGAACCTTTTTCTAAGCTTAGCGTTTCTCATTTAATCAGGCCTCTTATGGCGTCAATACTCACCAGAAGCCTGCTTTGTTGTTAATTTAACCTTCGCTCCTGTTGATCTATATTGACTCCTTGTCGTGTTAGTGTTGTGTAATACTAAATCCTCTAGAACACGCGCTTCTATTCATTGTCTTGCTGGCCTGCCAGTTCAATAATTCTTCAGCTTCTCGCCTTAGTGATTTTCTTCTAGACCATTATAGGCGGGATAGATTGTAATCCACTCTAACCTAACCCTAAGCCCAATTCTTTATTTTTGTCTGTTACATATTGAGTTCCCTATGTTATTAAAATCGTCTCTTACAGGTCCCGAAACACGTTCGATTTATACGCTCACCACCCCCCGTTGCAATGCCTGTGCGACCTCTCACACCATAAGATGCCACTTTAGTCCCAAGCTAAGACTCTATTTTGTGCCTGTGAGATCCATGGCATTGCTTTTCAATATTTATTTAGCTTATTCCGATCCTTTATCTTGATCTCTCCTTCGCCCTTACACAATCCCGCTTCTTACCCCTTAGTCATATGCACAAAACGTTATTTACTATGCCTACTTCATTGATAAACCCTTTTGTTTTAAGCTAAGCGATCGCATTGATGAGATCGATTAACTCTAGCAGCTCTTCACCCTTAAATGAGATACCTATCGAATTCATTTTGAGGCTTCTTGCGTAAAATCGCATGTTGCGGCCACCTGCCAGCTGTACCCCTACCAGGGTTGTATTCCCGTTGCACAGATCCACCAGCTGATCGCCCTGCTGCTCGAAGCGCACGCCGATCTGGCCAATGTCGCCCCGTTGGCAGCGGCGCAGACCCTCGATGGGGAGGCGTTGGAGCAGGCCCTGACGGCTGGCGGCGATGACGCTGCCCGTGGCTTCAAGGCCGACGGCCCCCACCACCGTTTCACCGGGCAGCAGTCGCAGCAGCA
>Ga0194133_10003439_pt1 | contig 22440 bp, 5 predicted proteins | sample TA2KigOf40mmetaG_FD_155448 | JGI IMG/M metagenome (GOLD analysis project Ga0194133, IMG submission 155448) | Freshwater microbial communities from Lake Tanganyika, Tanzania - TA2015055 Kigoma Offshore 40m | ecosystem: Environmental > Aquatic > Freshwater > Lake | place: Tanzania: Lake Tanganyika...
TCGGGCTCTTCTGGATATACTCCTCCAAACCCCTCTCCCAACGCCGGAGGTACGGGTTCGACTAGCTCGGGCTCTTCTGGATATACTCCTCCAAACCCCTCTCCCAACGCCGGAGGTACGGGTTCGACTAGCTCGGGCTCTTCTGAATATACTCCTCCAAACCCCGCTCCTAACGACGGAGGTACGGGTTCCACTAGCTCGGGCTCTTCGGCAGATATTTTTGTAAACCCCGCTTCTGGCGGCGGAATTGACTATTATCCTTCTAGACCCAACCCTTCGGAACCTGCCTTCAAACTTCCGAAAAAAAATCTAGGCTATTATTCCCCTTCAGTACCCACAACTGTACCCGGTTGGAGGGCTTACAATCCCTATCAAGGAAGCTTACCGACTCCGCCAGCCGGGTTTGATAAAATTGGTTGGGCTTGCCGTAATTGTTATTTTAAAATGGCAAAAGATGGAAAAAATGTATGCAACCTATATAAATTTGAAATTCCGGCTGGCGCTTGGCGTTGCGATAAATGGGTTGATGCAAAAGCAAAATTTTCTCCATTTGTAAAAGAATACGTTCCCTTCGCCAATCAAGAAGTATTACAGTTAGTTGATTTTGCTGGGAGAGCCTTGGTTGATATTTATAAACTTATTACAGTTGATCCTTCGCCTAATTACAGATTCTTAACAGGCTATCATAACCATACAAGCACTACAAAAGTACCTGTTTTTATTCTAGGCTCTTTTCGTTGGTCGTCTTTGGGTCACTACTGGAACACTCAACCGTCTGTGCGGACAGATTGGATGCCCTTTTCAAGACAGAATGGCGAAAACTACGGGGCTATTATACCTATGACTGTTGGGGAAGAAAAACCCGGTTGGATTCAATATGATATAGACCCCGTTACCAATTCTTTTACAAATCTGAGGTATCTCCAAAATCCGGCTCAGAACCAAGAGTTTTTATCTATAGGAGGTTTTGAAGGTTTTGTTGGTATGATGTCCAAAAACCTTCTCGACACATTTTTAACTCGCGGCTTTGATGCCCTGCCCAGAACTTTTAGTTGGGACTATAGTTGGATGAATTGGTGGTGGTTTTTTAGTACTCCCGGGGTAAGAGTTATTTTTTCATCTGGGGACGATCTTGTTAGCGGACGAGAAGGCTTAGAAGCTTACGGAGAGAAAAGCGTTCCCATCGGCGTAAATCCAGATATGTTTTTAGCGGACGACTTAAAACCTGTTCCGGTTAAACGAAGCGATATTGCGGTTACTCAAGTATCTACTGGAATTTTGGGGATACCTAGAGAAGAAAAAGCTTTAAATCTTTTTGAAGATATTAACCGCATAGGTTTGGACACAACTCGATGGATTGCAAGAACAAGATATCAATACTCTTCAGTTGAACCTACAGGTTGGTACAATTCTTACGGGGCTAGAAATAATGCAGATGAGATTCTTCCCGTAGGCGCTTTGCCCTACGAAACGGCGCTAAGAGTTGAATCTGACATTGAAAATTCTGGAATAAATTTATTTTGCAGAGTTCCCCCATCTACTTTTCCGTGGCACAGATTTAGTAACTTCGGGCTTCCAGCTTGGGATGCCGCGAAGGCAAAGTGGACTGAAAATGTAAGTTTCCCAGCCTACGGCAGTCCTAGAATAACAGGAGTTAGCTCTATGGTCGAGCTAACTTCTCGTCAGTATTTCGCTTATCAACCGGGAAGAATTACCGGGTTCACCTTCGGCGTGCGAGCTTGCCCACCTGAATTTGTTGGTTCAAATAGTGAAGTTACTTGGGGCATTGAAAACGATGAAAATGCTATGTATTTTAGGCTACGAGCCAATACTTTTTCTGTTTGTAGGGCACGTTTTAATTTTAAAAATCCTTTTAATTATCAATGGCAATCCTACCGACTAGAACAAGTTGCACAAAATTCTTTTAACGGTGATCAATTAAATGGCTTCGGGCCCAGCGGCTATACAATGCGCTGGGACACAGTTACTATGTTTAAGATTGAGTACGGGTGGTACGGCGGCGTTGGAGCGAGACTATATATTTACGTTCCTGTAGGGAATAAAGCCGCCAAGTGGGTTCGCATTCACGACTTCGGACCCCCGCAAAGCGATTCAGAACCAAACACCCCGGCTTCCCTCCGTGGACAACGTTATCCGACTCTTTCTACTCCTTGGTTTAAAGTTTTCTACCGTTTAGTTTCAGCTAACGGGACAACCAACGATCAGGGTATGCTTTCTTTAAGCAAATACGGTGTTAGTGTTTACATCGACGGCGGTAATCCCAATTCTCCTCAAGTCACAAACGTACCCGGAGGAATTAAAACTATTCCGGCGTTTAACCAATTGGTTCCGGAAACTGGCGAATACGTAGCCCGATCAGACGTTTTCCCGATTATTTCGGCTAAATACAAACCTCAAATGCGTAAGAGAGTTACTGCGGATTCAGTTCCCGACGCAAAATTGTTTACAACTAATTATAAAGTTATTGTCCCAAAAAGTTTGGCTGTTTCCGCTTCAGCCCCCGGAGCCACCCGAGACCAGCCTGTTCGTATCGATATATGGCAAGGCTCGGGAGTTAAAGATAATATAGCCACAATAGGAAAACTATTTACGTATCCCACATCTTCGGTTATCGGCTCCGGCGGAGAAAATTACAAACTAGAAAATCTAGTTCTTAGTTTAACTAGCGATAAAACCTATCATTTTAAAAAGAATAACCCTTTTTATTGGTGGGATATAATTCCGCCAATAAATTTCACTCCAACTTGGACAAAACCACAAGACGCTGATAGCCACCCCTTGGAAAACGGAAATAACCCGACAAGACCGACGCAAATACCGATAACCCAAAGAAGGTATAGGCTAGGTTGGGACGGCGGCGGCGGAGTAGCTCTTCGTGGGGGAAGAGCGTACGGCCTCAATCCTCAAGACGATCCTGTTTTTTACGCTCTTAGAATCGCTGATGTTAGTTCTGTTTTTCCAGATCCGCTTGAAAATTTTAGACATCCCAATAATTTTTCGTTTAACAATGCCATTAGCGAGCCTTCGAAGTTTTCCCAGATAGGCAACACTCTAAGTTTTACCCACACAGATATGGCTCTCGTAAGCGACCCTATTTTTGAACCTTATTTTGATTTTCAATGCGAGATTACGGGAGACGTTATGGTTGGCTTATACTATCATAAACCAAGCAATTCTAGTCAAGTTACTCCGGCAAGCCAGATTGCAACGGCTCAAAACTGGCTACCAATGCTAGAATCCGAGATACAAAACGGAATGTGGCCGCTTTGGTTTGATCGATATTCTCTCCGTGGACCGTACGGTCTTTTTTATGACCGCGATGACGAACCGGGCGGAACATCTTATACAGATACGACTGCGTGGTCAGATACAAAATATACCTTTGATATGGTTCCCTCTGCGTTAAGATACAATACTGCCGGGACTCGAATAGTTGCCGGGACTGTGCGAGGGGGCCCAAATCAGTCCGTAATTATAAACCCGGAAGCCTATGCAGTTCATTTTGTTGTGCTTCTGTCCCCCGGGTCATCTTTTAAAAATCTCACAATTGCCACTAACCCGGCTTCAAACGATCAAGAAAAACGAGCCGTAAGATTTTTAGGGCAACCCGATTCTTTATACGTAAACTCTTGGACAAATGCTTTTTTAAATAAAATTTACGGGAAAAGTTTAATTGGTACGGGGGTTAAATTCCCATCTCGTTTGCCGAACGAAAATCCCTACGACTACATCAAAAGGATTCCGACGATATACACAAACTCAAATTTTGAATGGGGTCGGCCCGGTATAGAGGTAAAAGTTTCTGGCTCCTCAGAAAGAGTTCCGCTTAATTTCAAGGATCTTGACCAAAACAGCGGTATTTTTATTGATACAGGTGTTTCTCAAAAATTAGAGAAATCAAATTTTGAACTTCAAGGCTCTTTTTTTGTAAACGCTTCTCCAACCGATCCTGTTGCGTATAATTTTAATTTAAGTTCTTTTTTTGCGTATAATGGAACAGCCATACGCGGACCCGGAGATTACACATTTTTTGTTACGGCTAAAAATATGGTTAGCCTTGAAGAAGGCGGAAGTCCCGTTACTGTTTTGGCCTCTCTTCAGGTAGAGGAAGGATAATATATGGCAGTTTCAATTTCCTCTCCGCTTTTGCAACCAGTAACGGTTATTACTTCGTCTTCTTTTATTTTGAATTGGTCTTCAGTTCAAGGAGTTGAAAAATATAAACTTTTTGTAGCTAGGTCGCAAACCGAAATCGTACAAGACGAAACTGTTGTAGATGTTGTTTTGTCTAATTTTCATCCCGGGTACAACGGAAAAATAGTTGAAGGAACTCGGTGGGAGGTTACAAACCTTCTCCCAAGCACAACTTACTATGTTCGAATTATCTCTCTTCAGGGTTCTTTGGAATCTGTCGGATTACAACCAACAATTGTTTCTACTGTAGCTCAGCCCGTGCGAGTAACCGCCAGAGGTCTTCGAGTAGACTTTGCCTTTATGGAATGGGCGGCAACTAGCTACAGAAATGTTCTTTACGCTCTCGACAATTTACTATACGGAGCAACAGAAAAAGACAACGTTAACTATCCAATTGCAAGACCAACGTTTAAAGATATTCAAGCCATTGTTCCATTTAAAGTTAATTTAATTCAAGATCCTACTTTAGACGAAGTTCAAACTGTCCCCAAAGCATCTTCTTATTTAACTATTGATGCTTTGCGTAGGGTTAAAAATTTTAAAGGAAAAATAACTAGTGTTCTAAACAAGTTAACATCAGAATTTGCTTCTTTTGTAGAAAGAAGTACGTCGTCTATTACTCAAGCCAATCCAAAATTTCCAAATCCGTATGCTCTTTTGGGAATTGTGACCGCGCAAGAATATTACGTAAAAGATAAAGTTGGCGCACAAGCAGTTCCGGTGCAAGAAGACGATTTTGGCTATTGGGAAAAAACAGATTATTCTCCGACTGAAACCGGAATAACAAATCAAGTTTATAAACCAAAACCTATTATTTACGACGTAAATGAAGTTCCCACTCCTCCCGAAGTAAAAATTGATTATTTACGTGTCGGGTCTACTTTTAACATAGCCATTACCGCAGAAGGACAAGGCGGTCTTCAGAATAGGCCAAGTTCAACAACGGTTACAGATACAGGCTTTATGATTGTAATAACTACCCCTAGTGAGCCCGGTAGAAGATACTATGTAAGGGCGGAAAGATAAGTAATTTTATGTCTCAAATTTCAAATGCCCCAATTGTAATTCCGAAAAGCGGAGACACCGCCAGCAAAAAAGATTCTTTGGTGACTCTAAGTTCAAAGAATTTTTCTTATACTGTAAGAACATCTCCAAGAGCCGGAACACCATCTTATTTTACAATTAGCGAATCGCCAGTTGCTAATTTAAGTTTTAACAGGCTTACAGGAAAATTAGAGGGAATAGTAACGGTTTCCGGAGTTTTCCAATATCGCATAACAGCGTACAATGATTTTGGCTCCGATTACGTGGATGTAGAGCTAGCTGTCCGAAAAAGAGGTTTTACGGCAGACAACCATCTATCAGAGCTAACAGAATCTCAAGAGTTGCAAGACAAAGCTCTTGAAAATTTAAATATAGACCCGGGTACAAAAACAATTTTACAACAAGTCGCGGACGAAAATCCTCCTTTTATTAGAAACGATTTTATGGGTATTGTAGGTTTTAGTCGCGGAAAATTCAGCGATGAAACTAACGACGTTCAAGCTTTCTTGGACCAATCCGAAACCCAAGCCGAAGCTATATCAAGTTCGCTAGGCAATAAAATAACAAAGACTAACCCTCCTTTAGCCAATATGGAAACGGACGGAGTTTTTGTGGCCACTACTTTTTTAAAAGGTACAGGCACAGAAATTACAGAGTCTCAAAGTTTAGATTTTCAGGTTGGCGAAACTCAATGGTCTCAGATTGAAGGCGACGGAGATAAAATACGCATTACACCGCCAGCACCAAGAGCGACAATTGTAATTGATGGGAGCTTAACTGTAGATAAAGGTTTTTCCATTGCGAACACTTACTACGAAAAAGGGACTACTCTGTTTGAGACAATTAGGGAAACTTGCGAGTCTCCTTTAAACATAAACTCAAAGATAAAGCATTATAACATTGCCATAAATGACGCATCGTTTAAACTCCCAATTTACAAACCATAGGTAATTTATGGCCAACAAATTAGCTCAAATCGGACTATCTGTTAACGCCTTCTTTCAAGATCTTAGGGGCGGAATAATCGGAAAAACAAAAGCCCTTCGGAATTTGGGACTACCGAGTTACGTGTGGACTTCATTTAAAAGCATAGCAAATGAAGATTGGATGAACCCGGACGGCCAAGGATACCGCCTTATTTCCAGAGATATTTTCAGCCTACGAAATTTAAGATCAAGCCTTCAAACTCAAGTTGAAAGATTTTATGGTTTAGTAGACATAATTAAAGGTACTTTAAGTACTGTTTTTCCGAATACGATTGCCAAATCTACAGTTTGCACAATTTGGCCATCTGGTGGGAGCACGGAGGACTTAAGAATATCTGTTAAAAAATTGTACATTTATAATTTGTCTAACGGCGCTTTGTTAGACGGTAGAGTTGAAGTTCCCATAACCTTCACACCGACATCTAGAACAGAAGGTAAATTAAATTGGGGACGCGATAACGGAAATTCCCCCTACGTTTTTATTGGGGGCCAAGTTGTGCCAGTAGTTGAAACTAGTTCCGCCCAACAAATTTATGATTTCGATATGCTTACCATAGAATGGAACGAAGGAACTACAGCTAACCCGATTATTAAAAAACGTACCGATATGGCGATTGCGGGTCCATTTTTTGATTCTCAATCTGACTATGGAGAATTCCCAACAACCGAGGTGGGTTCGGGAGTGTCTAACTATGTTTTTGATCTTTGTCGAGGTTCGGGAGACGACTTTCAAAGCTTGCTTAACAACGGAGCAGTTAATGTTCCGGTTACAGTAGTTAAAAAACAACCTCGACAATTTGGGTGCGCGATTTCGTACACAATTGCATCCGGAGCCATAAACTCAATATCAAGGACAAACAATATCGCAAAAGTAATGCTAAAAAGTGGATCCGGAGTTACTCATTGGCTTGGGCAGCCCCACGGAGTTGATTTTCCGTCAACAGACCTTTCGGACAATAGAATCTTACCCAATCAGCCGATTATAGTTCGAGCCAGCGGAGGTTTATCAGATTTTTCGGGGGCCTTTAACATTTTGTCCGTAAATAAAATTGAAAATAGCTTTACCTACTATAATTTTAGCCCGAGCGCCCCCAACGTTCCGCAAATATCCACTCCAGCAATAGAAATTTCCGTAGAACCATTTTATTTCCAGCCCTTACGTAAAGGAGAATCGGTTTCTGTTAGCGTAATTAGAAAAGGCAACAACGCCATTGTAGATCATTATACCGATTTGGTTATTGGGGATAATTACAATGACGGGGTAAGAAAAGGTTTTTATTTGTACGGAAAGCCGGATGTAAATTATCGGCTATCGTATCATTTTGAAGTAGGTTCAGCTAATCCTTCTTGGGGATACCGTCAAGCGGCAATTCTTACTAATTTTGCAAATTCGGAGATTAAAGGCTCCGGAAAATTTTTTACAGCTAGGCAATATATTCGAGGTTTTGCCGCTCCAAAATCACCGTCTTTTTCACAGGGTAAAATTATTAGCACTTCAAAAAAATCTTTTTGGAACAGGCTTACCCCAAAAACAGAAGGAACTATTTTGGGAATTGGATTCCCCGGAGAAGTAGAAGTTAACGGGTCATTGGAGATTAAACAGCAAGTCAACTTTGGAGACGGAGCTTTGTTAACAGAGTTTCCCTCTTCGTTATCCGGTCAATCTACTGCCAGCCCTTTTTACGATTACTTTAACAGACAAAAAAAGATCACACATCTTTTTCAATTAAAAGTAGGCGGTGAAATTTGCTATATTCCAGCGGTCTCTTTAGAAGAACAAGTTTTTAAATACGAGCAAGTAGTCATAAGCCGACAAGCGACTTTAACTCAAACTGCTCTTGTGTTGCTAGATAAATTTTACACTTCGGGAAACACTTTTGTTTTTCCTCAAGGCGGAATTTTTAGAAGTTCCACAAACCACACAAACATTTTCTTTGGAGAATTGTTTCAACCGCTAATTCGTTCAGCCACAAAGTATTCCGGTTTCTACGAGAATACTATGCCGTTTAGAGACGGATGGAAAACATACTCTGGAAAGTTAAAACCGAATAAAACGGAAGTAACTAATCCAAATTTAAATCAGTATTATGAAGCTCTTTCAGCTGAAAATATTTCAGCGGCCACAGGAGATAATTTTTATGCTAGCCCAAGGTTCTCGTGGAGAAGTTTCTACAATGCAATATCAGCATCTCAGCCGCTTACGGGGAACACGGCAGATTTAACTACTACACTTGTCCCCACAAATTCAGCTACTATCATAGCCATATTAGGCATCCGAACAGATTGGGCAACAGAACAACCCGAAGGTCTCGATGACACCGCTCCTCAAAGCATTGTTGGACAGGGAGTTGATTGGGATTTAATCGAACACAAACCCACAGTCGGAGGGTCTACCGAATGGCACGTCGATAATGGTTTAGGATGGTTGTTGTATACAAACGGAGTAAATTTAACAAACCGCTCTCTGTATTTTACTAATCCCGGGCCGTATTTGCATCTTACAAATACAAGTTTTTATGGACCAAAAGTAGGCCAGATACCAGAGCGCAATTTGGACTACGATAAAAATTTAATGCTTACAAAAAAACTTTCGCCAAATCTCTTTTATTTCATCGCTATAACCTTTGAGACTCGTGTTAACGGAAACCTTGTAACTAATGAAGTTATGAATACCTCGTACACGGCCCAACTCACGCCTAGCTATCCAAATGGCGGAAGTAATTTTGGATTTCTACCAACCACTTCTTTTGTTAACGGAGTTACCCCCACAACTGTAAAGTTTTATATGGGTTCGGGGGTCAGCAGTCTTTTAAACGTGACTCCGGGCGGGTCTGCAAACGTCAAAATCATACGAGCTAGCCAAAGAACACCTTCGTACCTAAATAGATTTGGGAGAAGGCTTTCCGTAGGAATAAGCGAATCCACAATGTCGAATATGACAAACGGTTGGTATACCGGGGTCGGCGGGTCTTGGTTCCCTTACGCAGTAGAAAAATATCGTATTTGTTGCCCAATGAACATTGCCTTTGTAGGCGTAATGGATGACGTTATGAACGACACGCAGTTAAGCACAATGTACTCTATTTTCAGAAGCGGCATATTTAAAGACCTTTCGTGGGGCTTCCCGCAAGACTAACAAGATGATAATTGACTACCTAAAACCTTAATTTAGAACTTATTTATGCCTTTCTTCGACTTTTTTAGGAGACCTCCTCGTAGGCCTATGTTGCAGACAATAAAACTTAGGACTAACGCCGATTTAATCGACAGCGAGTATTTGGCCCAGCCTTGGACTAGATACCAAAATCTCGCCGCAGATTTTAACAAAAGCTATCAACGTCAGCTTTATGACGCTATTCCGGGTCTAAAAGCTGGCTTAGACAAATATAGCCAAATTACGGGGGAGATGCAAAGAGGCGAGCTTGGAGCCGATGTCCTTTTCGGTATGCAAAAAGACGCGGCCTATCAAGGCTTGTCTGGTCGCGGAGTTCCCGGCGGGGAGATGTCTAAATTTGATCTTTTACAAAATTTAGGTTTGACAAGAATGGATTTGCAACAGCAGGGCCAAAATTATGCCGCCCAACAATTAGATTTTGCGAGAGCAATGTTGCCGGAGGGAACGGGCTCACAGTTTCGAGTAGACTTCGGCACTCTTGCAAACCGCATTGACCAAGAGGCTTATTATAACAACAACATTAACAATCAAAATTCGCAAATTTCTTGGTACAACTCTCAACTTCGTAGTCCGTTTGAAAGAATGGTTTCAAACACAATCGGATCAATTGTTTCGGCTCCGTTTAATATGTTTAGCTCTCTTATTACCGCTCCATTTAACGCCATCGGCGGTGCGGCAAATATGTTTGCGGGCGGTCTTGCGGGGGGTTTGGCACAGCAGGGCTTGGATATGCTCGGGTTTGGCGGGGGAGGTGGGGGTGGAGGTGGAGGTTTTGGCGGGGGAATGGGACTCGGAGGAGGAGGAGGTTACGGAATGTCTCCTTTTGCTTACGGCGCACCCTTAATGCAGCCAGAGCCAATTCAAACGCCAGCCTATCAGATGTTGGGTAGCGGACCAATGATGCAATCTGTGGCAAATATGCCTCAATCTGTAGCGGCCTCAAACCCTATGCTCTTAGGTTCTAACCAGCAAAAATTCCTAACTACCGCACCAACGGGAGCCTCTACAATGCCAGTAGTGGTTGGCGGAGGACAGGTTAGCGCGGCTCCGTTTTACGATTCCGGCTATTCCGGATTTAATTTTGGGCCTAGTGGACTTGGCCGTTCAAAATCTAACCCTATGGAGTTGATCGGGGATGCTTTCCTCGACTATGGAAATATTCTTTTTGGAACCGGAAGTCGTAGTAATGCTGGCTCAGCAATGGGCAATCGTTTAAACTAGAATAATTATATGAACGCACCCAATTACATTGGTGGGCTCGAACAAGAAGTCTACCGGATGCAAGAAGAGAATTTTGGCAAGCTAGGAGACCCGAATACTTACTACAACCAACAAATTCGCCAGAATCAGGCCACGTTGGGCAGTATTCAAAACATCGGGGCCTTGCAACAAAATCAAATCCAACAGCTTCAAGCTATTCGCACAATGCAAGAAATTCAAAGAGAAGCTGAAATGGAGAGAATTAATAGAATTTTATACCCGGTCAACGACGGAAGAGGCGGATCTTTCTTTGCCAATCTGAGGCAAATTGAAGGTATGAAAACAGCGCAAGCTTATAATCAGCAATTGTTGACACAAGAAAATCTCCAAAACCAAACGCAATTAAACTCTTTAAAAACCGCTGAAGCAGTAGACAAGTACACAGCCGAAAGACAAATCACTCCGAAGCTAATGGATTTTAAATCGAGAGTTTCTGATCTTACGGCTAGAATTCGTTCTGGGGGAGAGGACGGAGCTCTTGCCTTCCGAGAACTCGAAACTCTTCGAATTGATCCTACTTTGTATCAATACACCGACAACTCTGGGTCGCTATACTCAAGCGCAGAGGGTTCAGCTGGCTTCGAAAGTGTTCTGGATGCGGCAAGAAAAGACGCAAGAGCCACGTCAACCTATCAAATGAAAGAAAAAGTTCTTAGCGAGTTTTATGAAGCTCAAGATAGAATGGACAAAGTTCTTTCTCTGCCCGGACAATTGCAAGCGGGGGAATACGATAAGGCTTGGGAATTACGTAATCGTATGAGAAAAACTGCAATGACTTTGGATATGAATAAACCAGATCCGGAAGCCGTTGGGGCATTAGTTTTGGAAGCCCAAAAGTTTAATTTGGAGGGTATGCAAAAGACCAAGGATGTCGTAGATGCAAGAGAAGCGACTATGGCTGGCGGTTTACCAATATCGAAGGTTACGTCTAGCCCCAAAGGGGCAGAAGTCGAAGCGGAGGTTCCAAGGGCAACTTCTTCGTCAGGGGATACTGTGGCCGGGAAAATAACGCTAGAAGACAAAAAAGAGGCAGATAAACTTATGTCGCAGATCGTTGAAACACGTTCTTCGATTGCTCAGCTTGAAGGAAAAGACAAGGATGCCGTCGTCAAAGATAAAGACGGAAACGAATTCACTAAGGAAGACTTGGAAAAGAGGTTGTCTACGTACGAAAAAGCCTACGAAGAGCGTTTAGATAAAAACCCGGCTCTGGGCCGCGATACGGACACTACTTATCAAAATGTTAAGCGGGCAACAGCCCCGCAAGGAGTTCCGAATGTTCTTTCGGGATCTTCTGCGTTTAAACCTTCTCCCGTCGGGCAGGTTAATCAGCCCACAGTAACTCTTCCCGGCAAAACCAATGCAGTCCCGGTTTTAAAGCTAAAAATTCTACGACAGGCGGACGGATCTCTTAGCGGAACTTTCGTAAGTCCCCCCTCGACAGGCACAAACAATACCGCTAAACCTAAGTAATGTTACTCTCCGTACCCGGCAAGGGGAATGTCGAATTGGACATACCCGACGATGTTACGCAAGAAGAGCTTGATGCGCTTACGCCTCTAATCGAACAACAGATTGAACAACTTCCAACCGCTGAAGAACAACCGGAAGAAACAGAAACCGACGCAGGTAGCGAGACAGGAATTGAAACTTGGGAAGACTACCAAGTTAAATCAAATTTTGAAGCGGCAGACTTTGAGAAGCGAAAAGAGCTTTTTAACACTTGGCGTGGCGACACTATTCGGAAGCTTGAACCCACGGGAGTACTTTCAACAGCTACAGGTAGACAGCGTTTAAACGATCAATTTCGTCAGGTCGAAAAAGTATATGCCCTCGATAGACCGGATAGAAACTTAATACAAAAGTATGCCTTTGATTGGAACAGGCTAAGCGACAGCTTTAACTTTGGCTGGAAGCAGTATCAATTATCGGAAGCCACAGAAGAATTAGAAGCGGCAAACGCCAAAGGAGACACAGAGGGCGCGAAAGCAGCCGCCGTAAAAATTAAAGACTTAAATGAAGAAGTCGCCAATTTGCCGCCCCCCGCAGCTTCGCCAAAAGAAATATTTACAAGCGAGTTTTTCCCGAACTTTCAAAGCGCGATGGCCGAACAGCTTTCGATGCTTTATCCGAAGCTACTGACCAACTCCGATGCTATTATTGGACAGACTGCCGCCGGGGCTGGTATTGGAGCAGGTGTTGGAGCAGTAGCGGGCGGGGTTGGAGCAGTTCCCGGGGCCGTTGTTGGGGCGAAGATAGGTTTACAAACAGGGATAGCAACCGCTTCAGGAAAGAGCTCGTTTGAACTAGAATACTCTAATCAGCTATTAGGCTTGCTGAGCGGAGACATTCAAAGAGACATTCGTGCGAAGAATGAGGAACGTGTTAAAAACGGGCAAGAACCTCTCAAAGATCCGACCCCCGGCTTTGACGGAATTGACATAAACAATCCAGAAGCCTTAGTGGCCGCGCTCCAAAACGAAGCATTGATGGCCAAGATTAAAAAAGCCGCGAGTGATAAGGGTCTTACCGTTGGGGCGGTTGACGGACTTACCGCAATGCTCACCTTCGGTCTGGCCGCTCAATTCGGAAAAGGAGCCGCCAAGGCTGGCCTTACGGGAATAAGCAAAACCCGCAAAATTGGGGAAACAGGGGCACTTTTCTTGTCTGAAATTGGGGGCGGAATGGGCGGGGAAGCTCTAAGTCAAATTGTTCAACAGGGAGATGTAACAGACACAGATGCCGTTTTAATGGAAGGTATCCTAGAGTTGCCGGGAGCCTTGCCCGTAATTGCCGCCGCCAAGGGAACATCCCGAGCCGATTTAGTGGCCGAAAGACTTCGAAATTACGCCCCAAGGACAGCGATGACTTTGGCTATGGCCGACTTCCGAAACAAAACAAATCTTTCGTCACGTCTTTTAGGCGAGGCCAAAGAATTAGATGCTCTTCCTTTTAATTTTGACAAAAAAAGTCACGACACTCTGTATTCCGGCTTAGACCCAGAAAACCAGCAACAGTCGTTTAACCGTTCTCAAAAGCTAGTAAGCCTCGCCCTGAAGGAAGCGTACAACATCCTAGGGATTAACCCGAATAAGCCTTTGAACGTTCGGTTCACGGATAGGGCGGATTTAACCTTCCAATTTGACCCGTCTCAAGAAAATACAATTTTTGTTAACCCAGATGCTCTTCAAAGAGACCTAGCCGACATCGACCAGAAAGTAGCCCTTACCGAAAAAGGGCAGAAAGGTCAGTCCGAAAAAAGAAGGCAAGCCTATTTAATTTCCGGATTAGCCGAAGAAGTCATTCACGATTTGGATATGACTGAATCTCGGAAAGTCCTCTATCAACGGGCTGTTGCAAACGGAGAAGTTGACCCAAACACAAAAAGTTTTTCCGCTTGGAGAGAAGAGCTCGGCGTAAAAGGCGCAGAGCAAATGACCGACAAAGAAAAAATGGAGACTCGCAGAGCCTACGGAAATATGTCCTTGGACGGAAATCAGCTTTACAGCGAATTCGTTCGCCGTCTTATTCAGCAGAAAAAGTTAGGTATCTCAACCGAAGAGACTTGGAAATCTAGGGCAGAAATTAAAGGCGAAAAAGGAAAGATTCTGGAAGACACATTGTTGACCGCAAGAGACTATTGGCAGAAAGCCGTCCGAGGGCTTTCCGGAAATTCGCCTGTTGTAAGAGATCATCTTAAGGCTATTAATAGTTTGCTCGATGAAAAACAAAAAGTTGAGAGCGCATTGGCGAAAGCGGCAAAAAAATCAGCCGCCGCCCAGCCAGCCGCAAAAGAAACAAGTCCAGAAGGAGAAGAAACAGTTGTCGAAACAGGAGCGACTCCGACAACTACTATCACAACACCCGAACAACCAGAAGCTGCTGAACAAGGTGCAACGAATGTACCTGCTCCACAAAGAGCCAAGCAAGTAACCAAGCAACCAAAAGTTGCAAAAGAGCCGAAGGTAAATCCGTCTAATCTTAAGCGTTGGCAAGCTCGCGGAAAATATGGAAGCGTTAGGTTGGTTTTCCCAGACCAGCAAAGCGTAGAAGCCTACGATGCTGGAAGACAAAGGGACGGCAAAGATCGTAAAAGAGATTCCGCTACCCTCACAAAGTTCTCAAAGGTTTCCCAAGACTTAGAGGGCAAAGGTCTTATACCCAAAGGTCAGTCTCCGACTGTTTTGCGGGAGTATCGTCAGTTCATCAGAGATAACATTGTAAAAGCGAAAGAAGGGGAAGACGTAAAAATCCCATCTTTTGAGCAGTATGTTCGCTCGAAAAATCAGCCAGCAGAAGCAACACAAGAGGCCGCTACTCCGGCCCCAACCCCAGCCCCGACTCCGGTTAAACAACCAGAGCCAACAGAGGCCACGGGCGATATGAACAAGCTTCGGGCTACGGTTGAAAAAATTACCGGAAAACCAGTTGCCCAAAGTACAAAAGTTACCGGGCAAACTTTGGTTGAAAATATTGAACGAGCAAGAAATCGTTTAACCGAGCTCGACAACCTTGAGGCAGACAGCACCGAACAGCGGGCCCCCGAGAACATTCGGAAGGAGCGTGTTGCACTTCGCAATTACGTCGGTCAGATTGCGGGGGAACTCGCAAAAAGAGATTCTCGCAACGTCTCAAGAGATGAAGCCATCGACTTTCCGATGCCAAACTTTCCGCAAAATATTCCCGCAGACAAAAAACAAAACGTAGCCGTCGATCCGGTTCTTAGCCTCGAAGAAGACGAAGAATCTTTAGGAGCCGCTCGTGTTCGTGTACCCCGCATTTATAGAGGAAAAGAAAAAGCTCGCGCTCAGTATTTTAGTTCAATCGACCCAACTTATTTAGCCAAAGAAGGCGATCAAGTTAACCCGAACGCTGACAAAATCTTAGACAAACTCATTAACGATGAAGAAATTGTGAATGAAGCTATTAAGTTTTTTGCGGGGTACATCAGAAACAACCCGGTTTATAAAATTGAATTAGAGCAAATGGGCATTCGCACCCCAGATGAAGTGGCTAACGAGGCTAGGTTGGCGATTATGGCGGCTTCCAGAGAAGTATCTTTTCCAGAAAACGGAACTAAGCAAGAGCAGAAAGCCGCAATTTTTAGAACAATTAAAAACAAGCTCTCCAAGTTATTCAATCAAGAGTTGGAAGAAAAACTGTCCGACTCAACACCGACAAAGGAAGAGTTCGAAAATGAAAGCGACCCGGAGATGGAGCAAGAAGCTGAAGTCGAATTAGCCAAAGCCAAAGAGCAAACCGAAGAAACTGAGCAAGGTGTGGAGGAAGATGCCGAGCCAGAAGAAAATGCCCCAACAATGGACGAAAGAGAAAAGGTTTCCTCCATTAACCCGGAGACGGGAGAAGCAAGGACAACAAGAACAGCCGAGTGGGGAGATACGCTAAGTAAAAATCTTCCAGACACAATTGAAAATCAGGATATTCCGGAATACTCCGATACGACCTTCGGTGAAAATGGAGAAGCCGTACTTAGCGTTGATCCGGAGATAATGTCTCGTATTTCGGCTGAAAATGTTCAAAAAATTGGGGAGATTGTTCGTAGAATAGTAGAAGAAGCTCCTTTTAACAGCTACGACAAACAAATGTTTGTGGAAATTTGGAACGGAAACGCAGATGTTTTGTTTGACCCGTATACAAAGCAGGTGACAATTAAAACCTTAGAGACGGCAAGGGACAGAGAAACGGGATTAAATGTGAGGTCGGGTCTTCGGAAAAAGCGTCAACGAAGCCGTGAGCGGATTGCCAAGTGGATGACGGAAACTCTCCGTCCGGCAATAATGAAAGAAGTTAAAGGCCTTCGATTCTCGGATTTAAGTCCGAGAATGAGGAAGAAGCTCGGGCTTAATCGATACCGCCTTGGGGACGTTTTGGGTGCGTCAAAGATTACGCAAAGCGAGCAAGAAAAGAAAATAGATCAAGCTTTGGCAAGATTGCCAGATTGGGAACCGTTTTGGCTGGGCCCAGCCGGGGAAATAATTCCTGTGGAAAGTGCCGTAGTTCGGATGGAGGGAATGAACGATATGGACAGCCACGCCGGAGAAATGGTGAGGTGGCTACAAGAAAACAACCCCGAAATGTACGCCGATTTGCAGAAACAGTTCGGGTACGCTCTGTCAAAAAACATTAACAAAGCGATGATGGATAAAGGTTGGCTCCGCGCCACAAATGACGGAAACAATCTTCTCATCGAAGGAAAGCCGGGGAGAGATCAGATTAATCTGCTGACTCAAAAAGCGATTTCAATGGAACTCGGACTTGTGCACGACAGATGGCCGTCAAAAAGCAAAGTTCTGTTTAAACCTCTAAGCGGAAAAGAAATCTCGCAGGTTGTGAATGAGATGGATATTTTTGGGGCGGCGAGGTTGTCAGTTGCCGCGTATCGTGACAAATCGTTTAAGAGTATCGTCAACGCTCAAAAGAAAAACGAAAATCGACTCGCTAAAAGAAAGCAGAATATTCAGAAGCTTGCTGATACCTTCGGTATTAAACTAAGCGGAGTTTCGGACTTAGTAGGCGGCTGGGACAATCCTGAAATTGGCGCACAACTTGAGCCTTCAGTTATGATTACAATGGAAGAAGGCAACCCAGAAGTATTTGCCGCCCTTCTTGCGTCCAATCCATTTTCCACACCAGAAAATCAGAGAGCCGTGTATATCTTCGATACAAACGCTAACAACCCAACCGACACGGAATACGAGGTCGTCTTTAAAGACGTATCCGGTTTAAACAAATTCGTATCCAACGCAAAGAAATTAGGGTTTGGAGATGGATTCAGCATTGACCCTAAAACCAATACCCTCTACTTAGGAGTAAGTAATCTAAATGAACAAGCCCAAGCCAATGTCAAAACCTTCTTCGAGTCCTACAAAGACTCGATCTCGGAAGCTCGATCCGAGCTCGGACAAATCCGAATCCTTGAGCAAGCCGAATACCCAGAGCTTCTTGGAAAACTTGGGAATAAAATACAAGACATCGAAAACGATTTCTCCAAAGGGCTCGCGGCTTATTTTGTCGGAGCTAGCCGCTCCTCTATCCGAAGAGGAGAAATTAGAGACGAGACCTCCCCGCAAGCCCCTAGTAAAATAAGAGGCTGGCACAAGTCTCAAGCCAGCAAAAGACTTCTTCGTTTGGCCAGAGGACTTGCGCCTATGGCTATTGAAAATTTGTGGGTTCCCATCCGAAAAGACAACGCCAAGGCTATTGCGGAGGCCTATGAAAATCTACCGGACTTTGATCCTTCCCCCGAAGTTGAACAGGCCTACAAGGCTCTTGCAACCGAGTTAGAAGCTCAATGGAAATACGCTGTTGAAAAGATGGGAGTCAAGTTTGAGCCGTGGCTTCAAGAGGGACAGCCGTATAAAAATTCCGCAGAAATGCAGAAAGATGTTCGAGAAAACAATCACCTTTTCTACTTTACTGGTGGGGAAGCTCATCCGTACTTAGGTCAAAGAGACGAAAACGGGGTTAGTTTAAACGATAAACTGCGTGCCATTCACGATCTTTTTGGGCACGCAACAGAAGGATACGGCTTTGGGCCGACGGGAGAAGAAAACGCTTGGGTTAAGCATTCGCAGATGTTTTCAAAGCTTGCTCAAAAAGCTCTTACAACGGAAACCCGTGGGCAAAATAGCTGGTTTAACTTTGGGCCGCACAGGTTTTCGCTTCTTGGCGGAGACTTGAAGGCAGAAAAAGGAACTGCTCCGTACGCCAAGCAAAAAGTAGGTTTGTTGCCAGAAGAATTTATAAACTGGAAAACCGAAGGAGTTAACAACGAGCTCGATAAGCGTGCAATAATGGAACTTGCACAGGGGTATCCGAAGAAAATGAGCTCCGATCAAAAGCGTGACTTTTACGAAAGCCTTCCGGCAAAAAATAAATTAAAATCCAAAGGTGTTGCACAGGACGATCAGGCCTTTGAGGAAGAGCAAAGACTACAGGCCGAAAGACAAAAATCAGAGCTCGCTCCTTGGGAAGAACAGGAGATAAAACAAAATTTGCAAGCAATGTTTCCCGGGGAACTTGGTGCGGCTCGTCCTTCCACAAAATTCTTGCAGTCCGTAGCAGGGTTCAACTTCCCGCTTCGCCGTATGAGCCAAGCCCGGAAGGCTTTCTTTGCCAACAAAGTCGAAAGCGAAACCTATTGGACAGATGTTGTCGAAAAGAACAGAACGATGCGCGACATTGTTTCCGATCTAAGTACCTTTGAAGACAACGTAGAAGTTCTAGATTTTTGGAACAAAGCTTTAGACTCAGAAACTAATTCTGATAATTTTGAAGCGGGTCTCATCAAAACATTAAACGCTTCCGATCTGCCAACGGAACAAGTGCTCGCTAATACGGCTTCGCTTTTTAAGGTTCCGTTGTTAAAAACAAAAAGCGGTGAGGCTTTTGTTCCTATGCCCGCAGTTGGCGGGAACGTTGGCATTATTCAAAGCAACGGCAAACTTTCTTACGTAGAACTAGCAACAGTTACTCCGGACGAAGGCTTTTTGGCTCTGAGCGGATTGGATGCCAATAAGTTTTCAAGCGGTTTTGTGCCCCAACTTCCCAAACAGGGAACACCAGAAAGGGCTTTGTTCGAGACCAGCATCAGTTCTCTTGCGGAGCCAGATAGCGTTACCCCTGTCCAGCTTCGGCAAGCTTCCGAGCAAGTTACCAAGTACATTCCTTCGGAAGACGTGGTTAGGTTTTTACAGGATACTGGAAAGGTTTCTTTCCGACAGGCAAAAGATATTGTTTACGGGAACACTCTTCAAGCAGCAAAGATTAACCCCATCGAACCCTCCGAATACGAGTTAATGGAAATTGGGGCAGTTCCTTTTAATGCGGAAAGACCCGTCTCCGGGTTGCTGACCGTAAAAGGTGCTATTATTCCGGACGGAGATTTCAACAGTATCTCCGAAATGGAGCTATTCTCAAAGAAGGATCTTCGCGGCTACAAGAAAAATTGGCTTCAGATGGAAGTTATGGACGGCAAAGTTATTGCAAAGTCGAATTCCGAATTATCGGACGAACAAAGCGTGGCATTGGCCAGAGTAATGCTTCAAGGAAAGACTCCTGTCTTTGTTAACGGAAGACCATTTGACTATAAGACGGCTATTCGTAAACAGGCCTTTATTGATGGGTTTGTTAGCCGTATTCAAAATCTATACGTAGAAAGAGATCTTTCCATCGACGAAAACGGCAACCCCAAAGAAGTCGTAATGGATAACCCAGACTTCAGGGAAAAGAATTACAATCTGTTTAAACAAATTGAGGACTTTAGGAACTCTGGGGAAGCCTTTGATTACGCAATGGAGCAGGTTTTGGGTATGTTGTCGGATAATCCCGCCGTGGCCGGAAAGCTTTCGGAGGACTTAGAAGCCCTTAGAATGGCTTTTAAAGGCAATTCTGTGCCCGCCGTGGCCGCGTTGCTTACCCATCAAGTATTCCCCGGAATTCCGCAAGGCGTACGAGACTACATTATTAGCCGACTCCCTTACTTCCTAAACGTCAACCCAAGCTCGGAAGCCTACAACCTTGTCACCAAAACCAAAGAATTTAATGATTGGTTTAATAAAAGTAAGGCCACCAGACCCGACGGCACGCCAGCCATTCACTACTATATGGCTACCTCAGATATCAGTTCTCCTAATACAATCTCACAAATTGGGGGCGCAAAAACTTACAGCCCAGACCTCTTCAAAAGAGATTCTGTAAAAGAAGAAATTAGGCAAGCCTATCGGGAAGACAGCAAGCCAAGGCTTTCCGTCCCGGTCTTTGTGAAGGCCGAAAACCCGCTTCGTCTTGCCGAAATACCGGAAGCCTATTTTAACGGGAACGCTCTAATAAAAGACAGCATCGCCTCGGTTTTGGCGGAGCCGATTGCCTCACAAACTCAAATACCCGTCAAAGAAGTTCGCTCAAGGATCAACGAAATTGTTAACTCTTTGGAAGAGGGTAGCTTGTCTCAGTTAGCCAACCCGAAGGCCTTTGCCAATGTCTTCTTTAAGGGCGTAGCTCAAAACTTTGGCTTTGACTCTATTGAGCTTGGCTCGGCTTCGAGCGGTGATAAGGCCGTGGCCACGCAGTACTTGGTCTTTGAGCCAAATCAAATTAAGCTGGCAAACGGATTAAACTCCGACTTTTCGACTTCCACCGATATATTGGGAGCGGCAAAGCTACAGGGCTTTAAGTACAATCTGGAAGATTTAAACCGCTTCGATCTTAGTAAGGTTCCGTTTTTGCCTAGGTTTGCCAAAGAACTTCTTGGAAAGTACATAACCAATGCGGACAAGATTCTTGGGCTTCGTAGATTCTGGCAAGACAGATTCATCGATCTGAAGAAGATTCAGGAATCTATCGAAAAGCAGACCGGGGAACTACTGCCGGACAGTTTAAACGCCTATCAACTTGAAGAGCTCTACCACGGGAAAGTAGGGGCTCGCCTAACCGATTTCAACGAAAACATTGTCGAGCCTCTGTTGCAAATGCTTCGTGATTCGGGGATCTCGGTTGCAGAAATTGAAGAGTTTATGTACGCCTTGCACGCCAAAGAGCGCAACGAGCGTATTCGTTTAATCAATCCTATCCCAGACGAACCTTATAACCCCGGCCCAGAGGCTACCCCAGAAGAAAAAGCGGCTTACGACAAGGCTAAACAAAATAAAGCATACATCGAAGCTCTTCACGAAAAAGGTTCGGGTATGTCCGATGCCGAAGCCGATGATTTTATTTCAAAATACACAATGGACGAAAGAGCCCCGCAATTCGAACAGGCGAGACAAATGATTCGACAGATGATCGACGGCTCTCTTCGCCAAAGATTGGACGACGGGCTTATTAGCCAAACACTCTACGACGCTCTTACGGAACGCTACCAAAACTACGTTCCTTTAAAGGGCATCCCCGGGGCAACAGCGGAAGAAATTGCCACGAGCGGACAGCCCATCGGGAAAGGATTCAACATTCGTGGCGAAGAAGTAAAGCCAACCCTTGGCCGTCTAAGCAGGGCAGAAAACATCCTTGCCTACGCAGTTAACAGCGGAGCTTCTGGGATTGTTCGGGCGGAAAAGAACATTATTGGGAACGCAATTTACGAACTCGTGCAGTTGTTCCCAGACTCCGATTTGTGGGAAATTGCTCAACCGGAAACAATCCGCAGATTAGTTACTAGAAAAAATTCGGAAACAGGGGAAGTCTTTCAGTACGCAAGAAACTTTGTTGACCCAAGCTGGATGAACCGACCCGACATTTTTGCCACAAAAATTAACGGAGAGACAAAGTTTGTTCGCATTAAAAATGCCGACCTTATCCGCAACCTTAAAAACGGCGGCGTAAACCCGGAGCATTGGAGCGGGAAGGTTCTCGGTGGGCTCGCCACGTTTATGCGATTCTTGTCGCTTACAAGAACAGGCTTAAACCCCGAGTTTATCTTCACGAATCCTATTCGCGATCTTCAGACTGCGGCAATGAACCTTTCGGCTGAGCAGTATCAAGATCTCGCTGGTCGGGTAGTAAAGTCAGTTGCTTCGTTAAAACCGCTTCGGACTTCGCTTGCCGAGGAGTTCAATCCGGGCTCTACGATGGATGAGTGGGGAGAAAGCTACCGAGCCTTCGTGGCTTCCGGCGGAAAACTTATTGGCTGGATGACGGGGGACATCGAAACTCAGATCAACCAAGTCAAGGTTTCGGTTGACGGAAAAGACCCGGCGGCGGTTAAACGCTATTGGGATGCGGCGGCAAAATGGGTTGAGAAGG
>Ga0194133_10003447_pt1 | contig 22395 bp, 28 predicted proteins | sample TA2KigOf40mmetaG_FD_155448 | JGI IMG/M metagenome (GOLD analysis project Ga0194133, IMG submission 155448) | Freshwater microbial communities from Lake Tanganyika, Tanzania - TA2015055 Kigoma Offshore 40m | ecosystem: Environmental > Aquatic > Freshwater > Lake | place: Tanzania: Lake...
ATTCTTTATCGACCCAACCAGAACACATGCGCCAAAAAATAACTTAGTGTCAACTGGCGGCGGGAAATCATATTTATTCTCCATATTTGCCTTACCGTCAAGCTTTCCATACATTGAAATAAGATAACGTTGACCATCCATCTTTACACTCCAATCAGTGTGTTTTACAAAGCCATCTGCTTTTTTGAAACCACCTTTTTTGTATAGCTCCTCTTCTTTATAGTCCTTTACATTCAATGACTTAAGCTCTCCTGATTTTTCAACAATAATAATAGTCAATTGAGTCATTTTTTTATTATATATTTGTAATAGGTTTAAATAGTTTGTAACATATATTATTTATTAGAATCATATATTCCTATCATGAAAATATATATTGTAAATGTGCTACCTGAAATAATCAAAACCAAATTAGACAATTTTACTCCTCTTTTGGTTAATAAGAGAGAAAAATACGAAATTAATTCCGAAGAATATGGAATACATATTATAGAACATCCTTTCTCAAATAATAATAATAATAATAAAGAGCAACCAAAAATATATAAAATCGAATCAACGTTTGACACGAACTATCATTTGATGAAAGACTGTAATTTTCCTAATAATCACGTCAATTATAACGTTGACCTACTTTTTGATTTAACTAATTATGTCCATGTCCCTGTTGTATCTCAATTGCCTACAAAATATATTTTAACAAAAATAACACAATTTGTGTATAAATCAAATAAAAAATCAAAATGGTCTTTAATAATTGAGTGTATTAGAGAAGCTAACATAGAAATTTTGGAAAAAGAATGGATTCCGATTAACTTTTATTTTGAATATAATTATTCCAAAAACGAAGAATTAATCACTAATTTACAAAACCACGATAATTTATTGTTTCAAGAAGAAATTAATATGTTCTTAACTCATCTAAACTAATATTTTAGTATAATATGTTAAGTTGGATTATACAAATTTCAATCATTTCTATTATATTTATTTTTTTAGTTCATCATCTATTATGTTTTTTCAAAACTACATTGACAGTCCCTAAAATTAAAGATTTAGTAAATTCTCCTGCTAAAAAATATCAACATATTTTTGACACCATTTCAAATAATCCAAATACTAATTACAGCACATCAACAAATGAAGATACTAATCAAAATATAAATGGCTACACTGAACTCGATTTGTTACCAAGCGACACTGAAATAAATACAGCAAAGAATGCCAATAGTATGAAAGATGAACTTAAACATTTTTTGAAAAAACAAATGAATGACAATAAAGATGATATGTTAGACACTATGCCTGGCAACACAAACTATGCTTCATTTTATTAAATTTAATTTATTTTATTTTATAATAATCGTTTAGAGATTATTATATAATATATTTTATAAAAATGGGAATTTATGCCAGCGATAATATATTTGGAATAAGAATATACATTTTTAATGAAGATGATATTAGTAATACATTATTTGAAGAAAAATACGATGAAATAATGAGCCATGAACAAATAAGACAGGCTGGTTTATTTTATGAAATATTATATGATAAAACAAACATACATTTTAAAATTTATACGGAATGTAGTTGCACATTAAGTAATAATAAAAATACATATATGGATTGGTATCCAATAACATTACAAACATTTTTAGAAAAGTTCGGAATAAAAAATTAAAAATAAAAAAGGATTTCCTCTCAAGAGGTTTTACGTTGTTTTTAGACAACCTTTTATATGAAATATTTAATTACTTATAAATTTATCTAACTACTACAAACTACTTATTAAACTTTATTTTTCTCCTTCCAATTTATTTTTCTCCTTTTCTAAAATTTTTTAAAATTATAAAAAAATTTTAGTTATAATAAAAATAACTTTTAGATAAAAAAATTGAAATACTTTTTGATTATTAATGAATATTAAGAGTATAAAAGTGAATATTTGAAATATGACGCAACCAATTTTCATAGTTGACCCTCGTGTTCAGTGGGAAGGATTTTCAATGAACGAAAACGCTGTTCCTGTTTTGGAACAGAACTTAGATAAAGTGGACTGGTATTATTTATCAGAAAATTCAGAAGCAATTCATTTATTAGAGAAAAACTTGGATAAAATAGACTTGTCCATCGCATCCGGTAACAAAAACGCTATTCGTTTATTAGAGAAAAATTTGGATAAAGTGAACTGGAATATGTTATGTACTAACCCAAGCGCGATGCCTTTATTGGAAAAAAACTTGGATAAAGTAGTTTGGGATTTGTTATGCTTCCATAATACAAGCGACCGTGCTATAACTTTATTGGAAAAAAACTTGGATAAAGTGGATTGGAGTTATTTATCTAATAACACTGCTGCTATTCCTTTATTAGAGAAAAACTTGGATAAAGTAGATTGGTATTATTTATCAGGAAACAAAAACGCTATACATTTATTGGAACAAAACTTGGATAAAGTTCACTGGCCTATGTTATGTAGTAACTCGGCCGCAATTCCTTTATTAGAAAATAACTTGGATAAAGTTCACTGGCCTTGGTTATGTCGAAATGAGAGCGCTTTGCCTTTATTAGAAAAAAACTTGGATAAAAACTTACTTTGGGAAAGTTTATCCAATAATGAAGGTGTTATCCCTTTGTTAGAGAAAAACTTGGATAAAGTACACTGGTACGAATTTTCCAGTAATAAAAATGCTCTACATTTGTTATGTAAGTTAGATTATTTACAAATGAAACATCAAATACAGCCTTTAAAGAAAGAATTGGTGGAAAAAGTATTTAATCCAATTCGTTTATTTAAAATATCTGAAAAATATAACATAGATTTTGATGAATTATTAGAAATATATTAAGTAGTTTGTAGTTTGTAGTTTGTAGTTAAGTAGCTTGTAGCTAAATAAAGGTTCCCATAAGGATTGGTAAAACTCATAATAGGGAGTTATCCTTTTTTTTTATTTTGTAGACGTTGAAAAAACGTTGAAAAACCGTTGAAAAACCGTTGAAAACCGTTACAAAACCGTTACAAAATCGTTACAAAACCGTTACAAAATCGTTACAAAATCGTTACAAAACCGTTACAAAATCGTTACAAAACCGTTACAAAACCGTTAAACATAGTTATTATATTAAAAATTATAAAATTTTTAGTGAATTAAAAAAATGTATGTAAAATAAAAAAATTGAAATACTTTTAAATTATATAGGTAATACCAAGATTTATAAAAACAAACTGAAAGTTTTAAGAGTGATTATTTAAAATATGACGCAACCTGTTTTCATAGTTGACCCTCGTGTTCAGTGGGAAAGCTTTTCAACGAACGAAAACGCAGTTTCTGTTTTAGAACAGAACTTAGATAAGGTGGAGTGGTATTATTTATCCTATAACGAAGGCGCCTGCCATATATTAGATACGCACATGGATAAAAGTGCGTATCGTTTAAGAAATAGCTTGGATAAAGTAATGTGGTGGAATACATTATGCGGTAATAAAAGCGCAATTCCTTTATTAGAAAAAAACTTGGATAAAGTAAGTTGGTCTCATTTATGCTGTAATGAAAACGCAATTTCTTTATTAGAGAAAAACTTGGATAAAGTAGATTGGCGTGCGTTATCTGTTAACAAATGCGCTATTCATTTATTAGAGAAAAACTTGGATAAAGTTGATTGGTCTCGGTTATCTATGAATGAAAACGCGATTCCTTTATTGGAACAAAACTTGGATAAAGTTAATTGGCGGTTCTTATCCAGTAATGAAGGTGCTGTTCCTTTATTAGAGAAAAACTTGGATAAAATTGATTGGATGCGTTTATCTAAAAACTCGGCTGCAATTCATTTATTAGAGCAAAACTTGGATAAAGTAAACTGGCTTTGGTTATCTGATAATAAAAACGCCTTACCTTTATTAGAGCAAAACTTGGATAAAGTAAATTGGGAGTTGTTATCCGGTAATCCAAACGCGATTCATATTTTGGCAGAGAACTTGGATAAAGCACACTGGTTTGAATTTTCCCGTAACCCAAATGCTATGCATTTGTTATGTAAGTTAGATTATTTACAAATGAAAAAATTAATTCAACCTTTAAAGAAAGAAATAGTTGAAAAAGTATTTAATCCGATTCGTTTATGTAAAATATCTGAAAAATATAACATAGATTTTGATGAATTAGTAGAGATATATTAATTAGTTTGTAGTTTATAGTTTGTAGTTTGTAGTTTGTAGTTTATAGTTTGTAGTTTGTAGTTTGTAGTTTATAGTTTGTAGTTTGTAGTTTATAGTTTGTAGCTAGATAAAAAGGTTCCCATAAGGACTGGTAAAACTCATAATAGAGAGTTATCCTTTTTTTTCTTATACATTTCACATTTACTAACGAACTGTGTTTCAAAAACACTGACTTTATTTTACGTATTTTTCGAAGTCACCAAAAATTGTTATATTATTTTATATATTTTCTTCATATAATGTTATGACTTAAAGATTATATCATAATATTTTGTATAAAAGTATATGGATTTCCAGCGTTTCAAAACCGAAAACCTCAGAAATGAATTTCTAGAGGCCAAACCATTTAATTATTTAGTTATTGATAATTTTTTTAGCGAACCATATTTAAATAATATTTTACACCTTTGGACATTTAAAACGCCGACTTTATTTTAGGTATTTTTTGGTCTTATTTTTTTTTGTTTTATTTTTTACATAAACAGCATTTCTATTGTAAGCACCTTTAAATATATTTTCATATTTTTCCTTTGGAATATTTCTTATCACATTTGTAATATTTTGTTTTATTTCGCTATGTGTTAAACCTTCTATTTTCCTTAATCTTGATTTCATCATACTAAAATAATTTTCAATGCTATTTGTGAAATGTTGGTAAGGGACAGCATATAATATTTTATTGTGTTTATTTATCAAATCTTTTATCCTTTCGTTTCTATGACTACTCGCATTATCTAAAATGATTAATTTATTCTTATATTTACTCGTTATATGTGTTTCTAAAAATTTATATAATCTATCAGCATTTATTCCACTTTTTTCATATAATTCCCAACCTAAAACCCCTTTTGTTGAAATAGCAAATATTCCTGTATATTTTTTGAATACTTCTTGTGATTGTGTTTTTATTACACATCTCTTTCCTTTTTCACTATAACAATGGTTTCGTTTTTGTAATGACTTCACACTTGTTTCATCTATACAAATAATATCCTCTAATTTGTATTTCTTTACTTCTTCATAAAACTCCTTTATTTTTTGGTTAATATCAATCTCTTTTCCAAATCTTTTTATTGGTTCATGCCGCATACGAGTAATTTTGAGTGTAATATTATTATCTTTGATAACTCTACCCAAATGCCTTCGTGAAATATCAAACGATAGGTTTTTTTTACTTTTACAAGTAAATCTTCCATAGTGATTGTTTTATTTTTCTTAATTTCTTCCAGTATATATTTCACTTCATTTTTACCAATCTTATATGCTACTGGCGTTCTGTTGTATTGTTTAATTTCTCCGTCTTGTTTGTATTTGTCTACCCAACGCATTAAACTTCGTGTGGGGCGTTTGAATGTTTTACAAACTTTTTCTTGTGATTTGTCTTCTGTTAAATAATAATCAACCGCAGATAATTTATAATCTTCGCTTTTATGATTAGGCATTACTTATGTAATAATATAAATAAATTAAGGTGTGCATAATACAAAATAATCTGGTGTTAAATATGGGATTGATACAAGTATTTCACTATTGAGTTCAATAGGTTCATCATCAAATGGTTCTTCCGGAGATGCTTTAACTGGAAATAATACTGCTTTGCTTGTAAATAAATTATACCATATTTTTTTTTCAGGTATTACATCTTCTTTAATTTTCATATTATCATTAATGATTTGTAAATATTTAGATAATGTTTTTTTAGAATTATTTAGAATAGAATCTTCTATACCATACCATACTCTGTGTTTAAATATATCTCTAATTTCGCTTGAAAATACAAATGTTCTATCTGGGTCAACTCTAATAAAAACTCTTGATTCTCTTCCTATTTGCCCTTCTCCATAAGAACTAATTATTTCTGTTTCTACGGATGTATAATCAATATCTCTTGAATAATAAGGTGCTCTAAAAAATATATATGGATGTATTTTACTTCTACCAAAATCAATACCTTCTATTTGAAGTTGTTTTCCTGTTTTTAATCCCAATTCACATAAACTACCCATTCCTTCTGGTTGCGTAAAATGCGTCCATATTATTATTCCTTTTTTAACCTCTGGATTTAATATACACACTAACTCATCTTGATACATAATATCACTTTGTTCTATTGGTTCCCCCGCTCCACCAATAAATTTTTTATTTTTTCTTGTTTTATTTTTTTTATTATATTCTTCTTGCGATATTCTTTTTTTTTCACCATTTTTTTTTAATTTGTAAAAATAACCTTTTTTAGTTTTTAAGTATTCAACCATTCTATTATATATATTAGAAAAAATCGGCGTTTTAAATGTCTAAAGGTGTAACTTTTTTGAATAACTAAAAATTTTTTCTATATTTTAAATATGTAAAAAATATAAAAAAGGTTACACTAGATGGGGGTTACCCTTTTATACTTACATATTTAATTACTTATAATTTATCTAACTACTTAACTACAAACTACAAACTACAAACTACAAACTACAAATACAACATACTTAACTACCTAAACTATAATATTTTTTCTTTCTTTTACCATTTTCTATATTCATACTCAAATTTTCAACCATTTTTTTAATTTCCATTACTTCTTCATTCATTTTTTCTATCTCCTTCATTTTTTCTTCAATCAACTTCTCACTCAAACTAATAATATCATCACTTTCTTTACTTTCAATTACATTAACACATTTTTTTGAATAAATAATATTAATAACACTTTTATTTGAAATAATTTCCCTCATTCTCTTATTCAAATCCATTGTTTTTTGTACATTCTCTCCCAATTCTAACATTTTCCAACTAAATTTATAATTTAAACTCTCCATTTTTCACTTATTTCAAATAATCACTTTTATAATTTTAATATTTATAAAATAAAAAATAAGTATTTCAATTTTTTTTACTTATATCATATTTTTCATAACTTATAAATTATAACTAAAATTTTATAATTTTTTATATTTTCTTCATGTAATGTTATGACTTAAAGATTATATCATAATATTTGGTATAAAGGTATATGGAGTTCCAGCGTTTCAAAACAGAGAACCTTAGAAAAGAATTTCTAGACGCCAAACCATTTAATTATTTAATTATTGATAATTTTTTTAGTGAACCATATTTAAATAATATTTTAAATGAAATAGAAAACTATCCGCAAGATTTGTGGTATGATAAAAATAATGCTTCTATTAATAATGAAAGTGATACGATTTTTCAAAGCAAAAAGATAGCCTTAACTGACTATAATAAAATGGGTTTTTTAGCAAAATCATTTATTAATTTAACTAGTAGTTACGATTTTATTAAATTTTTAACTGACATTACTGGAATTGATGATTTAGAATCCGACCCACACTTGTACGGAGGTGGCATTCATAAGGTCGCAAATGGAGGCCGTTTGTCTATACATAGTGATTTCAATATTCATCCCATTTTGAATAAATTTCGTAGACTAAATGTGTTGTTATATTTAAATAAAGATTGGCAACCTAGTTGTAACGGTCAGCTCGAATTATGGAGTAAAGATATGACCCATTGTGTAACAAGTATTGCTCCTGTATTTAATCGTTTAATTATATTTCGCATTACCGATGATGCGTTTCATGGACATCCAGAACCTTGGAATCACCCTATGGAAAACCCACGACTTTCATTTGCTCTTTATTATTATACCCAAGAGCGCCCTGATGAAGAAAAAGTACCATTTCATTGGGCTTTGTGGCAACGACGACCCAACTTAGGATACTAACGAAAAACAGTATTTACATTTATATCTATTTACACCTTGTAAAAAATATATAACAAAATAAATATATAAAGCTATTTTGTTATATAAACTATAATACAAGAGAGAAATGTTTGACGAACAAGAAAAACGAAATATTTTACAGAATTTTCCAAAATTTGAACTTTCTTATGAAACAATGATACATAATAAAGTTCACGACGCAAATTTACTACTTGCCATACCCGAGGGAGTCAAATTTTTCGCGTGGTTTACAACATATAAGGATGAAAATGTGTTATTTTTATTAGAATTAGACCATAATAAAACTATAAATAATATTCAAATCGCAATTACAAGTTTTACCGATAGATTAGTATATGGAGACGGAACTATACTTTATGGAACAAATTTTAATCATAGTAAAGGTAATTTTTTCTGTATAGAAGACCTTTATTACTACAAAGGAGACAACTATACTAATCATTCATTTCTAAATAAGTTAGCAGTTATAAAAACTATATTGGAAACTGACATATCGAGTTCTTCATTTTTTAATAAATATGTCATATTTGGTCTACCAATAATGGATACAACGTTTGACAATTTGTTAAGAGAAATTGTATCCTTACCATATACTGTATCTCAAATAACATTTAAATATTTTCAATCAAAAAAAAGCGTTTTTGTTAAATATTATAAGCCAAATATTTCAAATCAACTAAATAAAAACTACAATAATGGAGTAAAACAAAACCAAATATACAAAATTAAGGCCGATATACAAAACGATATTTACAATTTGTATACGTATAAAAATGGTAGAGAAGAATTTTATGACACCGCATTTATTCCTGACTACAAAACAAGCGTTATGATGAACAAATTATTTAGAATCATAAAGGAAAATGATAATTTGGATGCTTTGGAAGAAAGTGATGATGAAACAGAATTTGAAAATGACAAAGAAGATAAATTTGTATTTTTAGATAGGTCTTTTAAAATGGTATGTCAGTATAATTACAAATTTAGAAAATGGGTTCCTGTGTCTTTAGCAAATGCGCCATCGAAAATGTAAATGGAATGAATCACAAAGTATAAATATTTTAGCTGGTATATATATAGTATAATGAACGCAAATTTAGTTAACATCGATGGTTCTACTTATTCAGGAAACTTGTTTACAAGCACAGTTGACCCAAGAACAGTAAATCCAAACGCACTTCCTTTGCCTGTAGCAAATAACGTGGAAGCCGCAAATGCGTCAAAATTTGCGATGAACGGTGGCAAAAATATATATCGTAAAAAAATAAATAAAATATCTAGAATGTATAAGATGAAAGGAAGTCGTAAAAATGTCAGTAGACGCGTTAGAAAAATGAAAAGCCGTGTTCGTGCTAAATTTGTGTCCAAATCTAAAAGACAACATCGTCACAGAACAAGAAGACAAAGAGGTGGAAACAACATGCCTATGTCAAACAGCTATTCCACTGGAGGGGTCTTATCTGCGAATCTAAGTGCTTTGGCAAATCCTGTGCCATATGTTAAATTAGATAATACAAACTGCCCCAGCAGTTACAATCATTTCAAATAAGAAATAAACTATAACACATTTTAAGAATCTTGGGACACATTTTAAGAATCTTGGGGAAATTGGGGAAAATTTGTTAACAAATGGGGAAAACTGTTAACACTCGACATTGTTTGTAAATTATATAAATAATATGCTGTTGTATGGTTTATTATTTATTTTATAAAAATATATCTTTTAATATGTGTTAACATTTGTTAAAAGATTGTTAAAGAATCTTTAACACGTATTCCCCAAAAACATAAAATACTTTTTCTTTTCATTTTATTTTTCTGCTTTATCGATTACAACTTCTTTTGTCACCTTAGAAATAATTTTGTTTAAGTTATTAATTTGTTCTTCTTTTGTTGAGCCAGACATGGAATTTGAAACAATTTTTAGGTATAAATCGTTTTTCTTTGATTCCGAGTCCATACAATCTGGATTCGCTTTTTTCCATTCTTTTATTTGTAAAATGTTTTTATTCGCTATTTCTTTTACAGCATTTTTCAAAATAGATTTATCATTATTTTCTTTAATCCATTCGTTTTCATCCTTAATATAAATGGTTTCTCTCTTAACATCACTACAATGAATTGGTCTCTTGTTTGTTTCTAATTCATTTAAATTTTTATTGATAATCCTTGTTACTCCTTCTACATAACCAAGTCTGCCAGTAGTTTCCAAATCAGTCAATTGTATTTTAATTTGTTCGACAAATTCATTAATATTTAAAGCATCTTTGCATTCTTCATTAAGAAAAACCTGTAAATTAAATGTTTTGTTATTGTTGTTACAATTAGTCATTACAGTTCTCTCTTTAGAAAGCTCTAAAATTGTTTTTTGTAGCTCTTGGTTCTGTTTTAGTAATTCAATGACTAAATTTGTGTCAACTATTTGTGTTTGTTGATTTTCAGAACTATTTGTTTCTTGTGATGATGCCATCATTGGATTATTATCACATTTTTTCATATGATACCATAATCCTACCCTTGAACAGTATTGTTTGTTACAGCCGGTACAAATATGTTTTTGATTTTTTGAGGATTTTATACATCTTGGGGAAATTGGGGAAAATGGGGAAAATTGGGGAAAATTTGTTAAAGAATTTGTGTTTTTTAAGTGTTTTTGGGAATTTATATGGGTAATATAATCTTTTTTGTTACCAGTTATCAAGTTACAATTTTTACAAACATATTTTTTTGCTGTTTTTTCATTGTTTTTCAAATTTATATCCAATGTTTCATTTAATGTTGCTCCTAGCGAATTAATATATGTTTGTTCTAATTTTTTTGCTTCATTTTGGTCTCCACATTTTTCAGTAACTATTATTTCAAATTTCCAATTCTCCCAACCACCATTTTTTCTTATTGTTTCATATAATATACAATTATGATTACAATTGTTTTCATCCATATAATTTTTTTTGTGAGCATATTTTTTTTGACTGAAATTTGTTGTATACCCGATATAAATATCTTTTACTTTAATATCCTTACATATTATCCTGTAAATAATTGTTTTTGAATAATCAATTTCTCTTTTCGGCATATTATATAATAATAAGTTATTTTTATATCGCTAAATCTTTTAACACTTTGTTAAAGAATTGTTAAAGGATTTAACACATTTTCCCCAAATTTCGAACGATAATTTTCGATAAAATTTTATCGTAACACTTTTTTTACTCCGAAAAATGAAAATGAGAGCATTATGCTCACAAGTGATTTTTTAAAACTAGTTTTTCGAAAAAGTATTCAGGTTTTCAAAAATGGACATTTTAAAAATGTCCAAAATTCATTTTCCTTTTTACTTTTTGGAAAAAATATTTCAACTTTTGGAAAGGGGAAAAAATATGATGCTATAATTTTTCACTATATTTAGAAACAATTGTTACCATATATGCTAAGTATACAGAAATAATAATTTGCTAGGTAAAAATTATAATTTTCTCAACTATAAGCACAATTTATTTGACAAACTAGCTTAAAATGATGTATATATTTATATTATAAATACAATGTTGTCTATTGAAATTGTAAATAAAATATTAGTTAATATTTGTGAAATAAATAATAGTGTTATTATAACACAATATCATCCGACAACAAATACAAAATACTACAAAATAAATTTTCATAGCGATTTATTATGTAGAATACAGGCAGTTCTTAGAATGAAACAACTTTATCCGTTACTTAATAGTGATTTTACTAACAAGGGTAACATAACACTATACAAATTGGGCACTGAGCATTATGAAAAACAATTCAGGTTAGATAAAAATTAAATGTAATATTTTCTCATACACCTATATCAAAGTCATAACTTGTTTGTAAATCGCTTAAAGATAAAGATAGTTATTATATAATTATGAAATACATAATAACTATTGTAAAAAAATTATGGGTAAAGGAATCGCCAAACCCATTAGGTAGATGGAAAATAGAATATTGTAATAAAACATTGAACAACAAAATAGATTTATCTAATGAAGACCATTGTGGGCCATGTGGACAATATATACTAACCAAAACCAAGCCAATTTTAGATAATAAAAAGGTATAAACTTGATTCTTAATGTGGGGATTTTTTTGGGATTTTCTGTTGATTTTTTGGGGATTTTTGTTGACTATTTGGGGATTTTTGTCGACTATTTGGGGATTTTTGTCAACATTTGTTGAAAATCAACTTTACTAGACAACAATATTGTTATTATCATATTATTTGTTTGCGTTCACAGTGTAACAAATAATTACAAAAATGTTTGGGACAAATTTGGGGATTTATGTTGAAAATAAAATCAACAAAAAATCCCCTTAAATTTATTTTACAATTTATCAATTACAGTTTCTTTAATAACATTTTTTATAATTTTTTCATAATTTTTATTTGATTCTTCTTTTGTAGTCCCAGACATTGAATTTAATACAATTTTCATATATTTATCATTTATTTTGGATTCCGGGTCAGAATACTCTGAATGTAGTTTTTCCCATTCGCTTATTTGTTTTATATTTTTATTAGCAACTTGTTTAATTGCTTTTGTTAATGTAGTTTTTTCTTCATCGTCCTTAGTCCATTGATTTTCGTCTTTTATATAGAGTGTTTCTCTTTTAGAATCTGAACAATGAATTGGTCTTGAATGCTTATTTAGTTGTTGTAAATTATTTATAAAAATCTTTGATATTCCCTCGGCATATCCTTTTTCTCCCACTGTTTCAAGGTCTTTTATTTGAATCTTAATTGTATCTACAAAATCCGTTAAATTAATCGCATCTTTACATGTTTCATTCAAATAAACTTGTAAATTAAATGTTTTGTTATAATTATTATTATAATTATTATTTGTTATATTTCCATTTTCTTTTGCAACTAAAAATAATTTATTATTGGTCTCTTGTAATTGTTTATTTTGTTCCATAAGAAGATTTCGTAGTTCTTTATTTTCATTTATTTGTTCCTTAAAGAGAGAAAGTAAATTCATAGTTTCATTTGGAATATAAGGTTCAGAACTATTTTCATCTATTTCCGGTTCTATAATAAGCTTTGAACATTTCTTTTTATGTATTGACAAACTTTGCCTATGGCGATACTCTTTGCCGCACAAACACGTGTGATGTTTTTTTTGTATACTTTCTTCATTGTATGTCAACATTTTGTCAACATTGTTATGTTTTCTAGTCATTAAATGGCGTTTATAATCTCCTTTTTTAAAGCATTTAAAGTCACAGGTTTCACAAACAAATATATCTGATGTAATTGATGTAATTGATGTAAAATTTGTCAACATTTTGTCAATATAAATATGTTGACAAAAAAAACATCTAAACTTTTTGTAAAAAATATATAAAAAAATTATCATAATACTTTTTTTACAAAAAAAACACAAATAAGAGCATTATGCTCACAATCACATTTTCAGACTCCCTTTTTCGAAAAAGTAATTAGGTTTTCAAAAATGGACATTTTTAAAATGTCCAAATTTCATTTCCCTTTTTACTTTTTGGAAAAAATATTTCAACTTTTGGAAAGGGGGAGAAAATAAAGTGTATAAATATATAGATATATTTATATATTTTTACAGGTTAATCCATAATCAATCTTAATTTGTCTGGATTATTGTCGACAGGTAATATAAAAGCTGGGTCTATTAGTCCATTCATTTGATTTGCAAACAGTGTTTTGATATAGCCTGGTTGTTTCTTTTCTTCATTTAATGTGTCTTTTATGCTATCAATCAGTTCTTGATACTTTTCAGGATTGGATAGTTTTAATTCTTCTTCAGCTTGGTCTGCTAAACTATTATTTATTTTATCATTGATTTTGTCTTCATTTTGTATTTTTTTGTTGTCTTTTTTTGTTTCCATATTCATATAAGAAAACAAAAAAATATTAGTTGAAATACGAATATTCAGCGCTTTTTCCAACAACATTTCTCTCAATATCTGTAATTTCTATTTGGTTTTTAGCTTCGACAATTTTTATTTCTTCTTGTATCTGATGCTCTTGTTTATGATGTTCTTGTTTATGAAGCTTTTTAGTCTGATATTTTTTGTATTCATACCAAAATGTTATTAAAAATGTTATAATGCTTATAATAGAAGTAGAAATGCTAAGGATATCTAATCTAGAAAATATTTTATTGTTGGTATCATTATCAGGCATGTTTGAAGAACTGATTGTGAAATAAGGTGCTAAATATTCGCTTGATACAGTATCAACCCATTTATATTGACCAGATGGATAACAATGTTGAACCGTTGGAGCATAATATTTTGTGTCGAGTTGATATGTAGTTGAATATGTAATCCAAACCCAAAATAACTCATTGAAACCATCTGGAACATTATTGGATACATCATTACTATGCCAGGTTATGTTTGAAAAAGTGTTAGGAACAGTATTAGTTTGTAAAACTGTTGTCCAGCCGTGTTTAAATTCTGGTTTTACAGTAAAACTATCGGGAAAGGTTGTTTCAATCATATTTGTAGAATTATCCAAGCAACCATGCGTAATTTTTAAAGCGACTCTTACAGAAGAAGTTGTATAAGGTAAAATATTAGGGTAAAAACTTATATCGCTCATAGGTTCAAAAAATAAGCTTACGATTGAAGGCACGAGATTGTATAGTTTAAAAGCCATTATATATATTCTCGTATATTATTTATATGTAAAAATACGTTTAAGTCTTTTTTGATGTATTTTTGTCACGTTTTATTATTTCCTACACGATTTTTTTGTTTATACATTGAAATTATCAACATTTATGGTAACAAATTATTTTAATGTAAATGATATAAAATATATGTATTTACACGATTATAATAACCATATTTTAGTATGTATATATAAAATAATGAGTTGTGATTTTTGCGATGAAGAAGATACCGATTTTACAAAATGCCAAACGTGTTTCTCTGGGGTTTGTTATGGATGTAGAACAAGATGTTCAAAATGTATGGATACAATTTGTCCTGATTGCGATGTCGATGAAGATGGAATATGTAATTATTGTTTAGAAACAACTGAAAATGAAGAAGATGATGATGAAAACGATGAAGAAGATGATGATGAAAACGATGAAGAAGATGATGAAGAATAAAATTAAGATTATTGTTTCTTTGCGGTAGATAATAGCATTGTGATTTGTCATATTTTGAAATATAAAAAGGTGTAAAAATATATTACACAAAATATAATTTACAGAATACATTTATAGAAATAAAACCATAAATGTATTGACAACAAAAATAATAATTTGCTAGATAGATTTCGTCATTATTTTTTAATTTTTAGGAAGCACTTGCCGGCGCTTGGTTTACTTGTCGTTTCATCTTCTTCATCAAATACTTCATCCGAGTCATTTTCTGAACTACTACTACAAGGCAGAACCTCCTTTTTATCTACGGGCTTTCCTCCTGGCTCAAATACAACTTTCCAACTACTTGTATCCGGACTATAATTAAAACTGTTTGTCTGTATGATTCTGTAATTATTTTTTTTAAAATACGCTTTCCGTTTGACCCATTGGCGTTGAAAAACATCGTGTGAGTCGACAAAATCATAAATAATTGGATTACAAGTGGCGTGCTTCGCTCGCAAAATACGTCCAACAATTTGAACAACATCTGTTTTAGGCGTTATTAAAAATTCAGTATTTAGTGTGGGAATATCGAGTCCTTCACTACACATACTGAAACTGGCAAAAATGACTTGCTGTTTTTCACTGTGCTTCAGCTCCGGCTCGGACATTCCACCGACATAGTATCCAACAGAAGCCAAATTTTTACAAACAAATTTATTATACATATAGTCGAGCACGTTTAAATTATGTGACATTACAATTATGTGACGGTCTGACATTGGTTTTAAATAAGGATTGGGTATATAATTTTGCTCGAACGCAAGAACTTTATTACACTCTGGACACTTAGCACGACGTTTCGTAACCTTTTCATTTCCATTTTTGTCGGTTGTTATCACTGGTTTTTTCGAGTCCGCAACAATATTATTCAAACAAAGCAAACAATATTTAACGGATTGACAACAAGTGTTTTTAAGCAAATAATTATTATTTTTCAAACACATCTTACAACAGGGATTCGCTTCATCCATATTTAATTTGTGTTGTTTAATTGTTTCCTTATCAACCGTTTCTAAACAAAGAAAATCTGTAAGCGTTTGTATGATAAATTCTGTTCGGCGATTATAAGTACATAATTTGGAAATCATTGAACTAATCTGTGGCTGGCCCTTAAAATCCAAAATGGTCTCGTTAAATTCCTCATCATTTGTTTTATACGTAACGGCTCTCACTTCAACAGCATATTCATCTTTTCTCTCCACCTTATGAACAACCTCTCCTAAAAACATTTTAAATATTTTGGTTGTTCCATCTTTTCGGTCCATGGTAGCAGATAGTCCAAGCATATATTTAGTAACCACTTTGAACAATGCGTTTGAAAATGTCTCACTTGAAATATGATGAACCTCATCAAGAATAGTAAAACCGAAACAATCAAATAAAGATGCTGGATAATCTTTTAAAACGAGACTTTGGAGCATACATAAAACGATTTCTTTACCTTCAATATCAATAACTTGTCCCTGTATTTTACCAATTCTTGCCATAGGTAAGAACTGCTGTATACGCTCAACCCATTGATTCATTAAAAATTCTTTGTGGACAATTACCAATGTTTTTTTCTTTAGTTGAGACAACAGATAGAGAGAAATAGATGTATTGTGTGTTACAGTAAAATCACCAAGGACAAACCTTTTATTACCATTTATTTCGAATCCATAATAATTATCGACAGGCAATTTCTCTAATGTAATACGATATTCCAAATAATTATTTTTACTTTTGACAGGTTCTATATTTTTTTGAGTTATAGTGGGAATTTCGTCTAAGTTATTACCATATACAAAAATGGAAACAATATTGTCAACTGAATTATTATTTACCTTTTGTGTCTTAAATTTTGTATAACAAGAGAAACCAAGCGACCTACATAAAAATACAATATCATCAACTAGTGTTTTATTTTCATCTAGTAGGTCAATAATGTAATACTTTTTTCTACTGTATCCATTTGAATCAATTAATCCTGCTAATAATTTTAATTGATTCTCTCTGCTGCTACATTTATAAATATGTGGTATAGTCGCATTAGAACCCATATTATTTAACTTAAAACCTAATAAATACAGGTCAACACGTTTTTCTGAATGTGTCTCATCGTCATTATTGGTGAAAACAACGGGAACTTTATAACCGCGTAATTTATTTTTAACTATTTTAGGTAAATGTAAATAATTTTTAACAAATATATCTACAATATCTCCTTTTTTATAAGTTCGACTAATATTGCTAGCACACTTAAGAGACAATATATGGCTTTCATTTACTGTGTATTCATCACCCATTTTGTTGCTAATTTTATACATAGTTTCTCTACCAGTCGCTAGAGATAATACTTCTCTAGAAGTAGAGTCGTCACCCATCAAATGCTCACCAACTTGAATATCTTGAACCATTTTAATAGTTCCGTCAAACATTAAAATCGGCGTATCCTTTTTTAGACATTTACCGAAACCACAAGGTAATTCGAGAAGTCCAGCACCGCCATTAGCGACGTGTTTTAAATACTTAGCAACAACTGGTTCTTGAACAGGTCTTAAAGTACCTTGAAATAGCAAATCAATATTGTCTCCTTCGGTAAGTTTAAAATCTTTAGAAGGACCGAATAATTCTTCACCGTAATATCGCGGTAAATAAAGTTTCTTATCGGATTCCCTATAAGCAGGGAATGATTTTTGAACTTGAACTGGAGAACCAGGCATATAAGGTTTAACCATTAATTGTTCTTTAATAAAAGTAAGTTGTTTAATAGTAAGGTCACTTTTAAGAACAGTGTAACCCTTTTGTCCTAGATAAGAATTAATATTTTTAGGCATTTCAACATCTTCTTGTTTAGAATTCTTGTTGTTATTATTGTTATGGTAATATTTAGTGTTCATTTATTCATATTTAGAGAAATATATTTATATTGTTTTGATATACCTATACTTTTTTTAAAGGTATATAATATAAGATGGAATATATAAACAATTTGCTTGAAAAAAGAAACATGCCTCAGCTTGTGTTAGTAATTCTATTTATTATTTATTTAATAATGGGATACAAAATGCCTGATGGAGTAGCAAACGTGATTGATAGCACCATGGGAAAAGTTATCGTAGCTGTTGTAACACTTTTATTATTTGCCTACTCTAACCCAATTTTAGGAGTTTTAGGTGTTATGGTAGCATACCATTTAGTAAAGAGTGCGTCTGAAAAGACTGGAACAAGTGCTATGGAGCATTTTTATCCCACAGAAGAGAAAAAGTGGTCCCCTTTTACACCTGCTCATCAATTCCCTTATACTTTGGAGCAAGAAGTTGTCAAGAAGATGGCATCTCAAAAGTTTAATGAAAATTACGTAAAGGCGCCATATTCACCAATGTTAGATGATAACTATGATGCTGCTCCTGTAGCGTAAATTATTGTAATGTAAAGTATAATATATTATTTAGTGAATTATAAATAGTATATTACAAATAGAATTTTTAAATAATAATGTTCTTGAGACCATGTAAAAATCGTCCACTATTTGGACCGCCACCAACCATAGATGATTTAGACATTTTAAAAACATCAATTAACTTGTATATTCCTAAAATGAACAGGATAAAAATAATAGACCCCAAAAGAAATTGAACAAATGGATTGTTAAATGTATCCGTAGCAGAAATAGGATTGATACCATTTATATTATTGACAACAATCTCGGTTTCATCCGATTGACCAACTGGTTGACAGTCAATGTAAATTTGTCCATCATTTTTCATAATCACGGGTCCAGTTCGGTTGAACGCTAACTGATTGTTTGATTTGTCAGTAATTTGTTTTGTGGTATAAGTGTGTTTGCCTATGATTTTCGTCAAAACGCTATAATCGGCATCAGAAATATCAATAACACCGTTAGATGGAGTAAATACAACGTAATTATTATTGGTTGTGGAGCAGGGTAAAAATGGTTCCGTTGCGACATATGTATAAAATGGTTTTCTAGGAACAAAATCATTAAGATTGAATTTTTTAATAGTAACGGCTACCTCGTTATCGGAACTGTTAGGAGCATTATTTTTAATATTATTTACGATGGTAGACAATGCTGTTGCGGCATTTGTATTCGCACTTCCTTTTTTAATTGGAACACATATAAATAAAGGGGGTTTTCCTGCGTTAGAATTATGAATAATAATCATTTCTCCGTCGGCAGGATAACCGTTATAAGTGTGTAAAGAAGGACTATAAATTCGGATTTCAGCTACATCATAGCTAGCTAAATTAAAAGTAACAGGGGGTGTTTTATTTTTGTCATATTTTAATGAAATATAAGTGCCCATATTTTTGGCCACACAGTTACTATTGTTATACGAAAAAGTAAGTTCACATTTTAAGGAACAAGTATTTGTAACATTGTTAGTTTCTATATTTACAGGGGCTGTAGCATTGGAACAAGATACAACAGACATTTATAATATGTGTATACTATTTTTTCATTGTTATTAATCTACCTTGAATAGATAATAATGAGAGAAATATACACTAAATACCTTAGGTCGTTATACTTAGGTCGTTATACTTAGGTCGTTATACTTAGGTCGTTATACTTAGGTCGTTATACTTAGGTCGTTACTTTTGCTTATTAAGTTACTTAATTCAATAAATAAACATTTAGGTTATTTTCAGTAAGTTATTTTAGTAAAAGTCTATAATATGAAATTAACTAAAGCTCGTTTACAAAAAATAATAAATAATAGTAACAAAACGCAAACTAGAAAACGTTTGAAACAAAATACAGTAAAATTAGTTCATTCGAATACAAATAAAAATCGTAAGCAAATAAATCTAAAAAATAACACAATAAAGAATTGGAGCACGTAATGATTATCATTAACGACAACCTTATTTAGGTAACGGCTATCATTTAGATATATGGTAAATACTTAATTGTTTCTGATTCGTAAATAGTCGCTTTATATGCTTCATTCATTCCTTCTACATAAACCGTGTCACCGTTAAATATTTCATCCACTCCTACTTCACTTAGTCCCGATTTTCCATTTACAGAAATAGGAAGTTTCACATTGTTATGTTGATTAGAAATGGTATAATAATTAAATTTGGAACGTCTTGTAAACAATGGTCGTCCCATTAGCGGCAATATGTTGTCTTTACTTGTTCCATTTAGAGGTGTCAATATGCCAAGTTGTCTATAAGTTGTGTCTACTGCTGTTGTCGAGACATTTATTGGAACCGCATTTGGAGGAATATAATTAATTTCAGGAACAAAATAACGCTCATCTTTTAATGGGGCCGCGTAAGGGTTCTCTAATACATTCTTAGGAAGATTGTTATAAGGATAATTTGGCATCATACCAAATCCATATCCTAAAGGTATATTATTTGGTCTCTCTTCATTTACAGTGGACACATTGATTTCTAAATTATTTTGTTTAATAGCTCGTAAATATATATAGTAACCAATACATGCTAAAATAATTAATATTATCATTATAGTAACATTTTCAACACATATTACACCTGGAGGACAGCGTTTCATTGATATATTATTATTATATTTTATAATAATAACATATTCAATAACTTTTCTCTCATTACTTCAATTTACAAACCAAAAAATAAATAAAATAAAAGAAGTGTTCTTTATTTTGGAATTACTGGAGCAGGTTGGCTTTGTAGTCCTTTCGCCATATTTGCTAAATCACCTAATCCCTTCATATCAAAACCGGATAACATTTCCTTAGCATTTTGTATCATAGGAGCCATGTGCTGCATAGAATCAAATAACTTTTGTTGCTGGGCCATTAACTTTTGTGTATCACCAGTCAACTTATTTATTCCTTCACTTCCTAAAATTTTATCAAGGTTATCATAAGCACCTTCTAGTGTAGAAGCATAATCAATACGTGAATCCTCGTCACCGTCTACTGGGGCAGCATTTTTCAATTGAGATGCGTGTTTGTTACCGAATGTTTCGGCCTTTTTCACAGGTTCAGCTGGAACAGGTGCTTTCTTTTTATCTTCATTCTCTTCTCTCTTTTTGACCTCCTTTTTCTCATTCTTTTTATCATCCTTTTTAACAGGTTTTGTTGCTCCCATATTTGTTTCTTCTTCTTCCATTTCTTGACTTTCCATTTCATCTTCCCCCTTTTCCATTTTTTCCATTCCTTCTCTCATTGTCTTATTTGCCATCAACAAATTTGTAGAAACTAAAGCGACTAGCAATATAACAACCATATTTTTACTAAAGTTTGCCATCAAAAAGCTAACCAAAGCAAAAAATATAACAGCGTGAATTTTGTTATTCACAAGATAACCTAGCACATTTGTAACCGATAAAAACACAATAAAATACAAGAAATACTTATTTGTTAACAATTTTGAAAGTTCGTTAGCAAATTTCATTATATATATTATAACTAAAAAAATTGAAAAGATTGTCTAATATTAATGGAATACAAAGTAATATTAAACATATTGTTTTTAACACAATAATTCAGTTCTATTAATAATAATACTAATAATACTATAATGATGAAATATAATCTAGTTTTATGTGAAATACATTTGCCAGCAATTCATGGCAAAACTAAGACCAGTTGTCCATATATTGAAACCCACTTTTTGCTCATTAGTAAATTTGATGGTCCATCAGGGATGTTGCTTGACGAATATAATGAAATAATTGAACCGGAAACAGATACAGAATCTGAATCAGACGCAGAATCATTTGCTTCCGATTTGGAAGAAGAGGAATTAAGTGCTATATATCAAACTCAACAATTATATATTGACGAATACAATGTTATGAACAATATTCGACATCCAACAATACGTAATTATAATAATATTATTCATAGAGAGAATTATATTAAACCAGAAATAGGACATTGTATTGAATTGCCTACAGGGGAAACAATTGTGATTATAAAAACAATATGGCTAAAAATAATACAACGCAAATGGAAAAAAGTATTTTCAGAAAGAAAACGTATTGTAAAAGAGAGAAGTCATCCAAACGCATTGTATACAAGAATGATTACAGGAAATTGGCCGGATAGTTGTAGAGAAATACCGAAACTATATCTTTTCAGAAACTAATTATTTATTTCATTTTATAGTTTATTTCATTTTATAACCCTTTGACCTTGCTCTTGTTCGCTCATTAGAATATTTTTTATTTTTGTTTTTCCTTGTTTGTCTAATACCTTCACCTCTTACTACTGTATTCGAATTCGAGTTCGAGTTGGACTTTA